>Ga0308407_1000524_pt1 | contig 27152 bp, 16 predicted proteins | sample HotsprSampleMSe2_FD_203476 | JGI IMG/M metagenome (GOLD analysis project Ga0308407, IMG submission 203476) | Hot spring phototrophic mat microbial communities from Mushroom Spring, Yellowstone National Park, Wyoming, United States - 20060911_MSe2 ...
GATAAGATATGATTTCATTATCAGCGATCATCATCTAAATCAGCGTCATCTGCGTTCTATTTTATTTCAATGGAACGCTGATAACGCAGATGGTTATGATAAGATATGATTTAATTATCAGTGATTATCACTTAAATCAGCGTCATCTGCGTTCTATTGTATTTCAAAGGAACGCTGATAACGCAGATGATTATGATAAGATATGATTTAATTATCAGTGATTATCATCTAAATCAGCGTCATCTGCGTTCTATTTTATTTCAAAGGAACGCTGATAACGCAGATGGTTATGATAAGATATGATTTAATTATCAGTGATTATCACTTAAATCAGCGTCATCTGCGTTCTATTTTATTTCAAAGGAACGCTGATAACACAGATGGTTATGATAAGATATGATTTCATTAGGCTCCGCTGAAAAAATTATCAACAATTTGATTGTTAATAACTTATGTTGTATTTTTTACCATAAAATGCGATGAAATTTGTATAATTGCAAAAAAAAATCTTGCATTTATAATACGATATAAATTGAATGATTAGCAGAAAATAGAAGTATTCATCACTCCTTTTGAGATGAACCTGAATCCGAACAATCGTTGGGTAAAGTTATCAAAATCAATTCCTTGGGATGAATTGGCAAGTATCTATTATCAATCTATGAATAGCCGCGAGGGTGCTCCTTCAATAGATGCTCGGATAGTGATAGGTGCTTTAATCATAAAACACATGCTTCGGTTAGATGATTGTGGGACAATAGAAATGATAAGCGAAAATGTTTATATGCAATATTTTCTTGGTTTATCGGCTTATACCGATAAGCCTGTATTTGACCCGAGTCTTTTTGTAGCAATCAGAAAGCGTTTGGGTTTAGAAGGCTTTAGTCAAATGAACGAACGCATCATAAACAAAGCCTTAGGTTTCAATTCACCAAAGGCAACGGTTCAAAAAAAGAAAGAAAATGAAAACTAATATCATGAAAATCCAAAGGGATTTTTTATTGTCTTTTTTTTCGAAAGAAAATTTTTACATATTTTTACTTTTGAAAAGAAAACTTACTATGAATTTGAAAAATTATTACTTAATTGCAGTTTGAATTTTTCAGCAAACCCTAAAATAGAATTAAACGTTAGTTTTAATTAAATAAAACAACTTTATACTAACTTTACGCAAAATTTTGAAATTATGATTAAGAAAGTTTTAAAAATCACAGGCATCAGTATTTTAATTATTCTAATTACATTAATAGTATTACCGTTTGTTTTTAAAGATAAAATATTACAAATGGTTAAAGACGAGATAAATAAAAACCTTAATGCTAAAGTTGATTTTGCAGGTTTCGATATAGGTATTTTTAAAACTTTTCCCGATTTATATGTTGAACTACATCAACTTTCTGTTGTTGGAATAAACACATTTGAAAAAGACACACTTTTAGATGTTCCAAAGTTCAAAGCAAATGTTAATTTACTTAGTATTTTCACCGACCAAATAAAGATTAAAACAATAAACATCGAAAAACCACGCTTAAATCTTATTGTTTTAAAAGATGGAAAAGCCAACTGGGACATAATAAAAGAAAGTAGCGATACAACCACTGCAACAAGTGATACCTCCAAATCTAACTTTTCTCTTGCATTAAAAAAATTTAATATTAATAATGCACAAATCTCATACATTGACCAATCTATGGATATGCTTATTTTATGTAATAATTTTAATTTCATTTTAAAAGGCGATTTAACTGCCGACAAAACAACTTTAATTTCTGAATTGCAAATGCAAAACACTAATTTAGTTTACGACGGGATTTCATATTTAAAAAAAGGTAATATAGAAGTAAAATCTAATATTGATGCTAATTTAAAAGACTACATTTTTACATTTAAAGAAAACATTTTTAATGTGAATCAATTTAATTTATTGCTTGATGGTTCTATACAAATGCCTCACGACGATATAAACATTGACCTTACTTATAAAGCAGAGAAAACCGATTTTAAAACTTTACTATCACTTGTCCCCGCAATATATTTGAAAGATTTTGAAAACGTAAAAACAACAGGCAATATAGCTTTTAACGGAACTATAAAAGGTTTGTACAACGACAAACAAATGCCTGGTTTTTCGCTAAACCTTAAAGTTGATAACGCAAGTTTTCAATACCCCGATTTACCTTCGGCTGTTAAAAACATAAATATTGATTTAACAATAAACAATAAAGATGGAAACCCTGATAATACAATAATTGATTTAAAAAAATTTCAAGCTATTGCTGCCAACAATCCTATTGAAGCACAAATTTTAATTACCACTCCAATATCAAATGCAAATTTAAAAGGAACCATTAAAGGAAAAATTGATTTATCGCAAATAAGCACTTTTTACCCAATGCCAAATACAACTTTAAAAGGAATTGTTGATATGGATGTATTATATCATACAACTATAAACCAGATAGAACAAGAAAAATACGAAGAAATTCAAGCAAAAGGATATATAAAACTCTCAAACGTAGAATATAATTCACCAGACTTAACCCAAGCAACTTATATTCCAATATTAGAAATGGAAATTACACCGAAATATTTCGATTTAAAAAACTTAGAAATAAAAATTGGACAAAGTGACTTAAATTTAAAAGGTAAGGTCGAAAACTTTATGGCTTATATTTTTAAAGATGAATTACTTAAAGGCGACTTTAATTTACAATCTAATATATTAAATATAAATCAATTTCTTAGCCCAAACGAAACAACAAGTACATCCACTTCATCCGACACAACAACAATTGAAGCACCATCATTACCAAAAAACATTGATTTCACTTTTAAATCTCAAGTAAAACAACTATTTTACGATAATATAAATATATCTAACATGCAAGGACAAGTTTCAATAAAAAACGGTATTCTTACTCTCGACAACTTGCAATTTAACGCCTTAGACGGACAATTTAATTTAAAAGCTCAGTATTCTTATACTGAAATACAACCAAATGCATCATTCTCATTTAACTTAAAAAATCTCGACATCAAAAAAACATACGAAACATTTACAATAATTAAAAAGATGGCTCCAATTGCTGAACGTTGTCAAGGTAAAATTTCTCTAAATTTCGATATGGAAACTCAGCTATCAAAAGATTTATCGCCAATTCTTAACACAGTTCAAGCAAAAGGAACATTTTCTGCACCTTACATAATAGTCGAAAATAGCGAATTTGGTAAAAAAATATCAGAATTTTTCAAAAATAAACAATACGAAACTTTTAAAGTAGAGCAAATTGCAGCATCCTTTTCTATTAAAGACGGAAATATTACCGTAGAACCAGTTAAAACAAAAATTGGTAATATTCACACAGAGTTTTACGGAAGCCAAAATATAGATCAAAGTTTAAATTACGATTTACTTATGAATGTTCCTAAAGCTACACTTGGAACACAAGCAAATGAAATATTTAGCCAGTGGACAGGTGCAGCACAGCAGGTAGGACTTAATATCAAAGTTCCTGATATTATTCCTGTAAAAGGTCTTATAAGAGGTACTATAACAAAACCAGAAATTAAATTTAACTTAAAAGACATAGCTCAACAATCGGTTGAAACAGTTAAAGAAGCTATAAAAGAAAAAATTAACGAAGAGTTAGATAAAGCCAAAGCCGATGCCATCCGTAAAGCACAAGAAGAAGCAGACCGATTAATGCGTGAAGCCGAACAAAAAGCAAATCAAATAATTTTGGCAGCAGAATCGGCTGCAAAACAAATAAACGAAACGGCACGTCAAACTGCCCAACAAATTCGCCAAGAAGCCGATGCAAAAGCAACACAAATTGAAAAAGAAGGTAAAAGTAAAGGACCAATTGCCGAAAAACTTGCTAAAGAATCGGCCGATAAAATTAGAAAAGAAGCCGATAAAAAAGCAACTGAATTAGAAAACAAAGCTCAACAAGAATCGCAAGCAAAAGTTAATCAAGCACGTGCCGAAGCCGAACAAATAAAAGCTACTGCAAAATTACAAGGTGATAAGATTATAGAAGAAGCTAAGAAAAAATGAAAAACATTTTATTCATTTTTACCTTTTTACTAACTTTTCCGTTAAAGGCTCAACAAATTACTTGTCCAGAGCCTGAACGTAAAGCTAAAAAGCTTTTTGAACAGGCACAGGAAGCATATCAAAAACACAATCCCGATTTAGCGTACAAACTTCTTTTAGAATGTGTAAAAGAAGATCCCAACTTTGCAAAAGCTTATCTAATTTTAGCAGATGTAAATATTCAGCGAACAAAAACATCAAATAATGCAACTACTATTTTACAAGCCAAAAATAATGCTATACAATATTACACAAAAGCCGCCGATGCTTGTCCTTCGCTCGAAAATTATAGAGCTTGCTACGAAGCAGCTTATTACTTATATCACGACAAAAAGTATGATAAAGCACGCGTTTATGTTGAAAAATTTCTTTCAAATGCAAAACAATCGCCATACACAAACGAAGCAAAAAACATAAAAAAACATATAGATATTTACTTCGAACTAATAAATAATCCCGTTCCTTTTAATCCTCAAAAAGTCGAAGGTTTATGCACCGATGATGATGAGTTTTTACCAGTTATTAGCCCAGATGACGAATTTATGTTATACACCAGAAGAATAACCAAAGCAAACGAACTTGGAACTTTAAGAAAATACGACATTTTCACTATTTCAGAAAGAATTAAAACCAATAGCAATGAATATGCCTTTACAAATAACAGACCGATGCCAGATCCTTTTAATAAAAACTTTGAAAACAATCAAGGTGCAGTAAGTATAACAATAGACAACAATCAATTGTATGTTACGATATGCGAGGGTTTAAATTGCGATATATGGGTTTCGTATAATGAAAATGGCGAATGGAGTCCTTTAAAAAATCTTGGTCCGTCTATAAATGGTCGTCGTTCGTGGGAAAGTCAACCTTCAATTTCTTCCGATGGTAAAATGTTATTCTTTTCAAGTATCAGACCAGGTAACATAGGTTTTGAATTAGATGACGATAAAACTCATACAAGCGATATATGGTATTCTGTTAAAGACGAAAACGGAAATTGGCTACCAGCTCAAAATTTAGGTCCAACCATCAATACAACAGGTAACGAAAAAAGTCCATTTATTCATAGCGATTCAAAAACTTTATATTTTTCCTCCGATGGTCATTACGGAATAGGTGGCTACGATATTTTTTATTCCAAATTACTTCCCAACGGAAAATGGTCAGAACCAAAAAATATTGGATATCCTATAAACACCGAAAACGACGAAATAGGCTTTATAGTTAGCACAAACGGTAAAAAAGCTTTTTTTTCGTCAAATAAATTAAGCGATTCAAAAGGATGGGACATATACTCATTCGATTTATACAATGAAGCACGACCACAAGAAGTAATTTTTTACAAGGGACAGGTAAAAGACGAAGAAGGTAATCCATTAGAAGATGCAAAAGTTATAGTAAAAAATGTTAGCGAGCAACGCACTTCTGAAGCTATGGTCAATAAATTAACTGGTAAGTATGCAGTTGTTATACCAGTAGAAAAACCAAACGACGAATACATTTTAATGGTAAAGAAAAAAGATTACGCTTTTACTTCTTCATACTTAAAGGCCGAAGAAATAACAAAAGATAAACCAATAGAAGTTAATTTTGAAGTAAAACCAATAGAAGTTGGCAAAATAGTTAAACTCAATAACATTTATTTTGCTTCTAATAGTGCTATATTCGAAAAATCAAGTTTAGCCGTATTAGATAATTTCCTAGATTTTTTAAACGAGAATCCCAGTATAAAAATAGAAATTCACGGACATACCGATAATATTGGCGATGACCATAGTAATCAAATTTTATCTGAACAGCGAGCAAGAGCTGTTGCCGATTATCTGATTTTACAAGGTCTCGATAAAAGGCGAATTGTAGCTACACGAGGCTTCGGAGAAAAAAAACCTGTTGCCAATAACGATACACCAGAAGGAAGAGCACTTAACAGAAGAACTGAATTTGTTATTGTTAACAAATAATTTTACTGATTTTTAGTTATTTTTAACTAACTTTAAGTTAAATTTGCAAAAATTATCAAACAAGAATCAATGAAAAGGAATTTGTTGTTGGTTTTCTTCTGTACTATTTCAACCTTTTTAATAGCTCAGAACGGTACAGTTAAAGTAAAATTAAAAGAAAAAGATAGCGAACAAGCTATTACAAATCAATCAATATGGTTTAATACAATTAAAACTATTACAAACGAAAACGGAGAAGTTACTATTTCTTTACCATACGGAACATATATACTAGTTATCTCGGGAGACGAATACGAAACATACTCACTAAAATTTGAACTTAATAGCGAAGAAGTAGAATTAAATACAATATTCCTTACACCTAAAAATTATACAACCGACCTTTCAACCATAGATGAGCATACTTTATCTTCCGACGATATAGAAGACAAATACGGACAAAATATAAGTGGCTTACTTCAAGCATTTAGCGATCCTTTTACAAATATTGCTTCGTTTAATTTAAGCTATTTTAATTTTAGAGTTAGAGGATACGATGGTTCTAATTATAGTGTTTATATTAATGGAATACCAATGAACGATTTTGAAAACGGAAGAGCCAGCTATTCAGAATGGGGAGGATTAAATAATGTAACAAGAAACAAATCAACGTCTAAAGGACTAGACGCTTGTTCATTTGCCTTTGGTAATATAGGTAGTTCTACTAACATTTATATGAATGCTGGTGATATTCGTAAACAAAACAATTTATCGTATGCACTATCTAATCGTTCATATACACATCGTTTAATGTACACCTATTCATCAGGTTTCAACGAAAAAGGATTAGCTTATGCTTTCAGTTTTTCAAAACGCTATGCCGAAAGAGGTTATATTAAAGGCACTTGGTACGATGCTTATTCTTATTTTGCAAGCATAGAAAAGAAATGGAACAATAAACATCAAACTGCTTTAACCATTTTTGGAGCACCTTACAAACGAGCTATGCAAGCACCAGCTACTCAAGAAGTGTACGACTTAATTGGCTCAAATTACTATAACCCAAACTGGGGATATCAAGATAATATTGTGCGAAACGCTAAAGTTAGAAATGTACATCAACCAATGATTCTATTAACAGAGAAGTTTAAAATAAACGAAAAACAATCTATAAACTTTTCAACAGGTTATCAATTCGGACGCTTTGGAACTACTGCTCTTAATTGGTATCAAGCAAATGATCCTCGCCCCGATTATTATCGCTACCTACCAAGCTATCAAACAACACCTTACTTTCAATCATTAACTGCCTACTATTGGACTTCTTCGCCAGATATTTTTCAAATTAATTGGAATCAACTATATCAAATAAATTATTTAGCAAAACTTAATAATCAATCTGCTCGATATATTGTAGAAGAGCAAAGAAAAGACAACAAACAATGGAGTTACAGTTTATTGTACACTAATTATTTTAACGATTACTCCAATTTTTCAATCGGATTAAATGGAATATTAGGTAATACACATTATTTTAAAATTATCAATGATTTGCTTGGTGCCGAATATTGGCTGGATATAGATCAATATGCAGAACAAGATTTTCCAAATAACCCTTATATGCTACTTAACGATATTAACAATCCATATAAAAAAGTAAAATTAGGCGATATTTTTGGATATAACTACGATATTTCCTATTCAAATCATAATGTTTGGGGACTCTTTCACCAAAACAAATATAAATTAGATTATTTTATACAAGCTCAAGCATCTTTTTCGTCATTTTACCGTTATGGCTATATGAAAAATGGACGTTTCCCCGAAAATTCCGAAGGAAAAAGCAGTGTTCAAAACTTTTTTCATTACGCAACTAAAGCCGGTATTACATACAAAATAACTGGTCGTCATATTTTAATTACAAATGCAGCTTATATTGTTCAACCACCGTTACCAGAAAATTCATTCATCAATGCAAGAACATCGCATCGTTTTGTACAAAATCTCACTTCAGAAAATATTTTAACAGCAGAAGCTTCTTACATATTTAGAGGAGTTAACTCACTTTTAAAAATAACTGCTTACCAAACCTATTTTAATAATCAAACCGATATCAGAAGCTTTTACCACGACCAATATAGAACTTTTGTAAACATTGTACTTCAAGATATTGATAAGGTGCATCAAGGAATTGAAATTGGTACGGAAATTAAACTTCATTCATCGTTATCAATAGTGGGTGGTTACAATTTTGGAAATTATCTGTATGTATCAAGGCCTACTGCTACTATTACTTACGATAATGGCTCTAAGCCCGACACAACAGAAACAATTTATATGAAATACTTTTTTGTTCCAGGACCACAACAAGCAGGAAGTGTAGGGCTTAAATACCGTCATCCAAAATTCTGGTTTGCAAGCATTCATTTTAATCAATTCGATAAAAATTATCTCGATTTTAACCCAGAACGCCGAACAGAGCTGGCAATAAGCAACTTAGGACCAAACGATCCTTTAATTCAACAAATTACAAAACAACAAAAACTCGAAGGAGGCTATACGCTCGACCTTTCTTTAGGAAAATCTTGGAAAGTAGGAAACCATTATGTTGCATTAACCTTTAATATTAACAATTTACTAAATAACCAAAAGCTAATAACAGGTGGATACGAACAAATGCGATTCGATTTTGTTAATAAAAACATCAATAAATTTCCACCAAAGTACTTTTATGCTTATGGAAGAACATACTTTTTTATGGTTAGTTTCCGTTTTTAAACTTTGAATTATGAAATATATAAAATTAGATATTATGAAACCAGTTTTTTTCTTAGTAACAATAACATTATCAACAACAATAATTACTTCGTGTATTAAAGACAAATTCGACGAACCGCCTGTAAACATTCCACACGTAAATTTTGAAGCAAATAAAAATATAGCCGAGTTAAAAGCTATGTATAGTGGCGGTTTAGATTCTATTCAAGATACAATAATTATTAAAGGTAAAGTTATTTCAAGCGATGAAGAAGGCAACATATACAAAACACTTTATATTCAAGACCATACAGGAGGCATTATGATTGCTTTAGACCGAACAAACCTTTATACAACTTTCAGACCTGGTCAAAGAATTTATGTAAAATGCAAAGGACTGTTCTTAGGAAATTATGGCGGTATTATACAGTTAGGTTATAAGTACAACAACACTATAGGAAGAATTCCTAATGCTATAATTGATAATCATATTTTTAGAGATAGTTTGCCTGGCACAATTCCATCTCCATTAAGCAGAGAAATTACAACAATAACAGGTAACGATTTATGTATGCTTGTAAAAATTGATAATTTATATTTTGAAGAAATAGGAGTTGAGTTTGCGCCACAATCGGCATCTGCAACAGACAGAAAATTGTTAGACTTAAACGGTAACTCTATTATTTTAAGAACCAGCAAATATGCAAGCTTTGCTTCGAACAAAACTCCAAAAGGTAAAGGTTCTATAAGAGCTATTTTAAGTAGTTACAATGGAACTTATCAATTATATATAAATAGTATTAACGATTTGATTAACTGGGACACTACTGCACAAATTTTAAACAATTTAATATACGAAACTTTCGATAATCCACCAGCAAATTGGATAACTTACAGCATATCGAGTAATAAAAATTGGACACACGACGCAACATACAAATGTATGTATATAAACGGCTACGGTGGTGATGTCCCAAGCCACGACTGGCTTATTAGCCCCCCTATAAACTTAAATAATGTATCGGCACCAATATTAACATTCAGAACTTGGACAAGATATAACGATAATGGAACAACAGAACCTCTTACTGTTTGGATTTCCGAAAATTATACTTCGGGAGACCCAACTCAAGCAAACTGGATTAAAATCAACAACATAACTTTATCGCCTGCTAACAGTCAAACTTGGACAAATAGTGGAGATATTGACCTTTCTTCGTACATAGGAAAAACAATTAGAATAGGTTTTAAATATGTTAGTTCTGGTACAGGAAGTAATTCTACAACAGTATGGAAAGTAGATGAATTTAAAATTAAAGTTCTAAACTAATAAAATATGAGCGAATACGTAGTTTCTGCTAGAAAATATCGCCCATCAACATTTAAAACTGTTGTGGGACAAGAAATAATTACAACCACATTAAAAAACTCTATAAAAAACAAACAATTAGCCCATGCTTATTTATTCTGCGGACCACGAGGTGTTGGCAAAACAACTTGTGCACGTATTTTTGCTAAAACTATCAATTGTTTTAATCCAACTTCAGAATACGAACCTTGTAATAAATGCGAATCATGTATAAACTTCAATAAAAATGCTTTATTCAACATCCACGAGTTAGATGCTGCATCTAACAATAGCGTTGATTCTATTCGCGAACTTATCAATCAAGTTCGTATCCCTCCTCAATTAGGCAAATACAGCGTATTTATAATAGACGAGGTGCACATGCTAACAAAAGATGCTTTCAACGCTTTTTTAAAAACATTAGAAGAACCACCAAGTCATGCCATCTTTATAATGGCAACTACAGAAAAACATAAAATTATCCCTACCATACTTTCGCGTTGCCAAGTTTTCGACTTTAAAAGAATTCAACTTACAGATATTTTATCACATCTTGAATACGTGGCACAACAAGAAAATATAAGTTACGAAAAAGAAGCACTTCTTATAATTGCTCAAAAAGCAGATGGAAGCATGCGCGATGCTCTTTCTATTTTCGACCAAATGGTTAGTTTTTGCGAAAATAATATCACATACGAAAAAGTTATTAAAAACCTAAATGTTTTAGACTACGATTATTATTTCAAACTTACAAACTTATTTCTAAAAGGCAATACCAGCGAAGTATTAATTATTTTCAACGAAATTCTTTATAATGGCTTCGATCCACAATACTTCATCTCTGGTTTAGCAGAACACTTTAGAAATTTAATGTTATGTAAAGATCCTAAAACAATTTCACTATTAGAAGTTAGCGAAAACATAAAAAAACAATATGCCGAACAAGCCAATGCTTGTAACATTCCCTTTTTATTCGAAGCAATTAATATAATCAACGAAGCAGATATTCAATACAAAACCAGCTACAATAAGCGTTTTTTAGTTGAGCTTATGTTATACAAACTTTGTTACATTCAAAATGCTCACAACCAATCAAATACCAAAACCACATCAAACAATTCCAATCAAAACATATTGCAAAACAATTCTAATAAACCCATAAATGAAAATTCATCATCTATAAAAGAAACAACCACAAACTATCAAACAAAAACCAATACAGAAATCTCGACAGTCAAAGAACCCGATAATGTTTTAAAACAAGCTGATAAAAAAAATTTACCTTCAGGAATTTCTATAAAAATTGAAGATAATATATCAGAAACTTCAGAAAAACAAAAAGAAGAAGATATTACCATAAAACAAGAATTTTTTAGCGAAGAAAAAGCTAAAGAAGCTTGGAAAATTTTTCTACAACAACCAAAAATAAATACAAGAATTAAAACATTATATTCTCAATACCCCGATTTTGCATACTGGGAAGAACAAACACTTAAATTAAAAATATTAAACAAGTCTCAAGAACAAGAAATCAGAAAAATTCACGATGAACTACTTGCTCACCTCAAAAAAAATCTTCAGAATAATAATATTAAAATAGAAATAATTCGAGTTGAAGAAGAAATTAAAACAACTAATCCCTACACAGATAAAGAAAAATATCAATATTTTGAACAAAAATTTCCTTTGCTCAATAAAATTAGAGAAGAATTTGACCTAGACTTTATGTAACAACAAAAAACCGGAGGCCATTTAATTAACCTCCGGTAAACCCTAAAACAAACTATATATGGAAGAACAAGCTAACATTAAGACGACAAAAAATGAACCAACGTTGCTTTAAACAAAAAATATATTTATTAAAATTAGTTAAATTATCTATTATCCTTATTTTATCAATTTTTTTTTCTTGTAAAAAAGAAAACATATACACAGGAAGTGATGCTAAACTAAAATTTTCAACAGATACTGTTCATTTCGATACTGTTTTTACAACTATAGGAAGTGCAACAAAATACTTTATTGTTTATAATCCTTTAAATAAATCTTTGCGTATCTCATCAATACGATTAGCAAGTGGAAGCCAGTCGTTTTTTAGAATAAATATTAACGGAATAAGTACCAACGAAATAAAAAACATAGAACTTGAACCTAAAGACAGTATATTTATTTTTGTAGAAGTTAAAATAAATCCTAACAATCAAAACAATCCTATAGTAGTAAAAGATTCAATAGAATTTCGTGTTAACGGTAATCTTCAAGATGTCGATTTAATTGCATACGGACAGGATGTTCATCTCATTAATGCAAAAATTATAGAAGAAAACACAACTTGGATAGCCGATAAACCATACCTAATTTACAATTCAATGCTTGTAGATAGTAATGTAACGTTAACAATAGAACCAGGTGCTAAACTTTATTTTCACCACAAATCGCGTATGTACATTAAAGGAACACTTGTAGCAAACGGCACTTTACAAGAACCAATAATATTTAGAGGCGACAGACTCGAACCCTGGTACAACAAACTCCCCGGACAATGGGACGGTATTTATTTTGTTATGGGAAGTAAAGACAACATTATGAATTATTGCGAAATCAAAAACGCAATTATCGGAATACAAGTTGACACATTAGCCTCACTATCACAACCCACTTTAACAATATCGAACTCTAAAATATTAAATATGAACGTGGCTGGAATATTTGCACAAGGAAGTACCATCAAAGCGTGGAATTGCATAATAGCTAACTGCGGAAGATTTGCAATTGCCCTAACTATTGGTGGTAATTACGAATTTTATCATTGTACTATTTACAACACGTGGTACTACACAAACCGTCAAACACCATCAGTTTTAATAAATAACTATTATCAAGATATTTACGGCAACATACAGGTACGCCCATTAGAAAAAGCTTATTTCGGAAACTGTATTATATATGGTAATAAAGAAACAGAAGTAATCATAGATAATTTTCCTAACTCTCCTATTTTTAATTTTCAATTTGAAAACTGCTTAATTAAAATCAGTAATAATACAAATACGCAAAATCAATCGAATTGGAATAATATTTATAAAAACGAACACCCAAAACTTAAAGACCCTAATAACGAAAACTTCGAATTAGATTCTCTCTCCTTTTGCATTGATAAAGGCAGTTTTAATGTTGGCTCATTCTTCCCCATAGATTACAAAGGAAATAGCAGAATATTAGATTTAAAACCTGATTTAGGGGCATTTGAATTTCAATAAATATGAAAATAAAAGGAACATATACAACAGCCATAATTTATGCCTCCGACATAGAAGAAGAATGCATACAACAAATAAAACAAATTGTAAACCATCCTGCCTTTACTGAACACATTGCTATTATGCCAGATGCACACGCGGGAAAAGGTGCTGTAATAGGTTTTACAACACCATTGACCGATAAAGTTATTCCAAATGTTATTGGAGTTGATATAGGCTGTGGTATGCTTACAGCACATATAGAGCTAAACAACAAAATTTCACTCGAAAAACTCGATAAAAATATTAAGAAACTCATACCTATGAGTACCGAGACACACAAAAAAGCACCTGCAACCGATTTTTCCTTCCAAGAACTTAATTTTAAACTACAACAATTCTTTAAAAGTTATAACAAAAAATTTGGAAAAAAATACAAAGCACCAATTATTACCGAAAAGTGGTTGCAAGAAAAATTTAAACAAATTAATTTCCCAGAAGAAAAATTTTATAACTCGTTAGGAACTCTCGGCGGTGGTAATCATTTTATCGAAATCGGTAAAACCGAAAAAGGTAAAACTTATATTACCATACATTCAGGTTCACGGCATTTTGGAAATAAAATTGCAAATTACTGGCAAGATGTAGCAAACAAAAAGTTTCTATCACAAAATAAGCATAAAAACATTCCAAAACAACTATCGTATTTAGAAAACGAAGATGCTGTTAATTATTTAGCAGATATGGTTATATCTCAATATTATGCTTCAATTAACAGAAAAACTATACTTAAAATTATTAATATACAAAACGACATTCAAGAGTTTCTGCAAATAGAAACTGTTCATAATTACATAGATTTTAACGATTTTATTATAAGAAAAGGAGCTATACGTTCTTACAAGGGCGAAAAAATTATTATTCCACTTAATATGAGAGACGGAATATTATTATGCGAAGGTAAATCAGAAAAACAATGGAACAATTCTGCCCCACACGGCGCCGGAAGAAAATATTCTCGTACAAAAGCAAAATCTTTAATAACATTAGAAACTTTTAGAGAAAGTATGAAAGGAATTGTATCATCATCAATTAATAAAGATACTATTGACGAATCTCCATTTGCATATAAAGATTCTGAATATATTATCCAATCTATTGAACCAACTGCAACTATAATAGAACATATTAAGCCTATTTTAAACATAAAAGCAAAAGAATGAGAAAACTATCTGTCGAAGAATTGAACAGAATTAAAGTCGAAGAGTTTAAAAATATCGAAAAATTACCTATTATAATTATATTAGACAACATAAGAAGCCAGCATAATATAGGTTCTATTTTTCGAACAAGCGATGCCTTTAGAATTTCAGAATTGCTACTTTGCGGAATTACAGCAACACCACCGAGCAGAGAAATTGAAAAATCGGCTTTAGGTGCTACAAAATCTGTCAATTGGAAATATTTTAAGCAAACAATTGATGCTATTTATTATTGTAAAAGTCTAAATTACGCTATTATTGCAATTGAACAAACAACCGAAAGCAACGACATACGATTATTTAATTTTATACAAGATAATAAATATGCTTTTGTTTTTGGCAACGAAATTAATGGGATATCAGACGAAATATTGCAACATTGCAACTATGCAATAGAAATACCTCAATTTGGGACAAAACATTCTTTCAATGTTTCTATTACAACGGCAATTGTTTTATACGATTATTTTTTTAAAAGTCAACTATTTAAACTATAATTTTAAATTTTGTTAAAATAATGTTGTTTATAATAATTATTTTTATTACCTTTGCATTTAGATTGCGGGGTGGAGCAGTGGTAGCTCGTCGGGCTCATAACCCGAAGGTCGTAGGTTCGATCCCTACCCCCGCTACAAAAATTATAAAGAGGCTGTTAACACACAACAGCCTTTTTTTATTATACAAGAATAACATAAGTTTATATTTTTTCTCTGTACTTCTTTTGTTTTTTATTTTTTCGCCACAGAAAAACACAAAGTTTTTTCTCTATATTACTCCTTGAACTCTGTGGTTAATTTAAAATATTTGATGAGCAACTAATTACGATAAACTTACATACATAAAAAAAAAGGCTGTCTTTTTCTGACAGCCCTTTTAGAAAGAAAATGTAAAGCTTATATTTAGTATGTAGTATTTTGTGGATCAAAATTAGTCCATCCAGCTGCCCAATTTGTATTACCAAAAGCACCTATAAAATTTACCTGTTCAAAAAATGAATTTTGCAATGGTGCATAACTAAAACTAGCTCCACTTAACAAAGGAGAACCAGATTGTGGAATAAAATTAGGATTAGTTAAATTCCAAGCATTTGAATTCAATTGAAGATCATTTATATTAGTTATTTGATTATTTTGTCCTTGTGCATTAAACCAAGTTTGAATATCGAAACTGCTTCCACTTGCAACTGCTAATGGATTTGTACAACCAGCTATAAAGTTATTTTTAAACATCAAATCGCCATTTTGTGCATTAGCTTCAGCAGCAGAACCATCTATTAACAATCCAACAGGATAACCACAAAATACAGAGTTAAATATTTTTAATTTAGTATTTCTACGTAAATGAGCTGCGCGTTTATATTGCTGATTAAATTGAGTATTAGTTGGTGTTATAGGACCTAATATAGTTACATTTGAAAACACACCACTGGTGTATGGCTGTGCTTGTGTTCCTTGTGCGTCGTTATCGCTTTCGAATCCATTAGAACCAGATTGATCGGCAATATTTGGATCGCGTAATGCAAAACAAAATTGAGCTTTACCACTCCAGCCGTTATCAGTGTCGAAATCATCATCCCAAGTCCTGAACGAAACTAAATATTTTACATTTACAGTACCACCAAAAAATTCAAAAGCATCGTCTCCATTATAAGAAACTTGTACATAAGCAATTTCAGTACCAGCACCAACACCTCCTAAAGTTAAGCCATTTATTTCTTGATTTGGCTGAAAAGCAATACCTGCAAATTCAATACGTACATATTTTAACTTACCAGAATTATCATTAGGATCGTTTCCACCGTATAGAGCATCTGGACCTCCTTCAATTAAACCTTCTCCACCAGGTAAATTTACAGGTGCTTTACCACATATAATAATGCCTCCCCAGTCGCCATAATCACGTTGACCAGCAGGTTTATTAGATGTGAAAACAATTGGTTTTTGTGGTGTCCCAACTGCCATAATTTTTCCTCCACGCTTAATAATTAAAGAGCCTTTTGTGTCTTTATCGCCTTTAATAACTGTTCCTGGTTCTATTGTTAACGTTGCGCCATTTTCAACGTAAACAAAACCTTTTAATAAGTATTTTCTATTCGATTTAAGTGTCATATCGTTTGTAATTGATCCTTGCAAAATAATTGTTGCAGTATCTTCTGCATATTTGCAAGAACCATCATCTTTTTTTGCATCAGGATCGTAATTTAAGGCTGTTTTGTCTGTACAACCTTCTTTCTTTTTACAAGAAATAAACATTGTTGAAAATGCAACTAAACTTGTTGCAATTAAAATAACTGATAATTTTTTCATAAACTTTAAATTTTTGTTTGCTAACACAAATAAACTTGAAGAACGTTACTAATTCTTAAACTAATTGTTAATTTTGGGTTAATATCTAAAAGTAATAAAAAGTAATTAAAATTTGTACGATAGTCCTAAATTAATATTTCTACCTAAATTATATTGAGAAATCATTTCGTCTGAAATATTTATCTTACCATCTTCGTTAGAGTCTTGCATAAATAAAGTTTTAGCATTAAGTAAATTGTTAATATTTAAAGTAAGCTTTAAGTTATTATTTACTTTTGTAGAAATTGTTAAATCTAAGTTATTTTTTGGCATTTCATACACATTTGGCGTACCATAAGTTCCTACAACAAATATTCTTTTACCAATTACATTATACACTATATTTACTTGTGTGCCAGTATATGGATGTTGATAATAAAATCCAGCATTTATAACATAAGGAGATTGTCCCATTAAAGGACGTGTGGATGTTTGACCTTTTGCTTCATTACCTAATTGTACATTGCTTTTGATATATGCAGCATTAAATAATATCCCGGTATATTCAAAAAACTTATTATCTTTAATAACATTAGCAAAAGATTTTCTAATTTCAGTTTCAATACCAACATTATACGCCGATGGTGCATTGCGATATGTAAAATTTCTTGTTCCTCCACTACCTGAACCTGGAACGTAATACATTTCAATAGGATTTATAAATTTCTTGTAAAAAATACCAAAGTTTATCATTTCTGCTGCTTCGGGATAAAATTCATATCTCAAATCAATATTATGAATCTTTGCATCTTTTAAGTTTTCATTTCCTATTAAAACATTGTTCATCTGAAAATCGTAATAAGAAAAAGGTGCTAATTCTCTAAATTCTGGGCGATTAACAGAGCTAAAATATGCTAAACGAATAAGACTTTTTTCATTAAAGTTGTAAGTTGAATTTACAGATGGTAACAAAGACAAAACAGGATTTTCAATAATTACAGGCTTATTGCTATAATTTCTGCTGTATAACGATTGAACATTATATTCTGTTCTTACTCCGGTAACAATTTGAATGTTTTTATTTGGTTTTACTGACCCCGAAATATAGTACCAAAACAATTTATTTTCGGCTAAATAACGGTCGCTAGGATTTGTGCCTTCTGTAATAGTAAAACCATTTGTTCCATTAAGGTTTTGTTCTGAAAAAATTTCAGAAATTGGCAGAAAAAGTAAATTATTGTCAAAAGTAGAAGAATTAGCTTTTTTATAAGATATCCAGCGGGCATTAAATTCTCTATTTTTAAATTCAAAACCTAATCCTGTTTTAATAGTCAATATCTCTTTATCATCTTTTCTTATAATATGTTTATAATCTATATTGCTACCATGGTTGTGTTCACTAAGTTTAGCAAAAAAGCGTCCCGCATCTAATGTTGATGCTGAAGGTGCAATTATTACCTGATATTGCGTTGAACTTTCATAGTCGTCTATGTTTTTAACTGTACGTATTCTTTTGTAATCGGGCTGATTATTTAAAGTTATTGCGTAAAAAGCATTCCAGTATATTGTTTGACCTTCATTATTAAAATTATGTTCACCACTAATTTGAGAGTTTATAAGTGTTCTTTCTTGATAATTCATTGCGTAATTTTTTACTAAAAACCCTTCTTCAAAATTACGACCATATCTTTCAACTATTTGATTGCTATTGCTTTGACTTAATAGGTTTTTGAATTCAATTATATTTTTCGGGTTAATTGTATAAACAAAATTTTGCATTGCTATTAAATTAATTTTTTGTTGGTATGTATTATCGTTATATTTATATATAGTATCACTTTGCATTGTTTGTTTGTCGAAAGAATTATAATTCAACATATCGGACATATAATATTGTTTGCTTGCAGAATAACCAAGCAAAGTCAATGATACCATTTTTTCGTAAAATTTTCTCCCCAGAGTAATATTCATACTTTGATCGGGTAAAGCAAAACTTTTTTCTATTGACCAATTATTTTTCAGTTGTTTAGCATATTGTGCTGCTTGATTATTATCTAAAGCTGTTAAATTTGCGGGGAAATTATCTGGCAAATCTCTTTTCGATCCACTAAATCCGATAAATTCTGTAGTATTTTTTTTATCAGATAAAAATGGTTTAAATGTAGTATTAGATTGATATCTTGTTGTGTATGAAATGCTGGTAAAATTAGTATCAACATGTTTTTTTGTATCAACTTTTATTAAACCACCACTAAAATCGCCTGGTAGTTCGGCTGCACCTGTTTTATACACCATAACACGTTCAACAATTCCAGATGGTAACATATCAAAAGCAAAAGATCTTTTATCGTTCTCGAAGCTTGGCGCTTTAGATTCATTTAGCAAAGTTGTATTATATCTATCAGAAAGCCCTCTTACAATCACAAAACGATTCTCAGAAATTGTAATGCCTGGGATTCTTTTAATAACATCTGCTGTATTTCTATCTTGATTTTTTGTTATTTGCTCGCTTGAAATTCCATTAACAACTTGTTCACTTTTTTTTATGTCTTGAATAACTGATACTTCTGTATGAGCAATACGTTGAGCAACAACGCTTACTTCGCTTAAATTAAAAGCATCTTCGTTCAAATAAACTTCAAATGAATTATTACTAGAACTTAAATTTTGTTTTTTTAGCGTATCTGAAACATATCCTACATAGCTTATAACTATATCATATACACCTTTTTTTACATTAGTTAACTTAAAATTACCATCCATATCTGTACTTGTCCCCCACGACGTACCTATTATAAATACTGATGCTCCAGGTAATGGTTCTTTTGTTTTTTTATCAAAAATTTTACCAGTTAAAGTAATACTTTGTGAAAACAAATTAATAGTAAAATACGAAACTAAAAAAACAACTTGTAAAAATTTCATAAGCTTACATTTTCTTGTAGCAAATGAAAAATTTTAATGATAAGTCTATATTAAATCAATGTTAATTTATTGTTAATTATTCTAATTGGAAAGAATTTTGCACTTCATTATTTACTTTTTTGTCTTTATTCCAAAAATTATTGTTAGGATATAAAAAATCTATTATTGCTTTTTGGTTAACAGGATGTTGAGTTTTTTTATTTTTCAATACAATTAAAGTTATAGTATCGCTTGGTATTCTCATTATTATTGACTGATATCCTTGCCACCAACCAGAATGAAATTGAATGGGAAAAGTATCATTTAGATAATACAATTTCCAACCATAACCATAATAAATGTTTTTCTTATTAGTTTTTGTTTGTATTGTTAAAGCCGAATCTATCCAATTTTTAGGTAACAAAGTTGCTTTGTACAACGAAATATCCCATTTATAAAGCTCATCAAGAGAAGAGAACATTCCTTTGTCGCCTAAAATACCATTTAAGTAGAAAAAACCTGCTTCATCAGAAGGAGAAATATAACCTGTTGCTATATGTAATATTGAATCTACTTTCCCTTTATATAAATCTGTATAAAAGAAAGAATTTTTCATACCAATAGGTTCAAAAATATTTTTTTTCACATATTCTTCAAAACTCATATTAGTTACCTTTTCAATTATGGCTGCAAGTAATGCATAACCTGTATTACTATATTGATAACACTTACCAGGCTTAGCATATTCTTTTTCATTATTTTTAATAAAATATTTAACCATTTCCTGATTCGATATCAATTTTGTTTTATCAATTTCTTTTGATTCTTCAAATTGATATATATAATTTGGCAATCCACTTTTATGTGTTAGTAACATTCTTATAGTTATTCCTTTATAAGGAAAATTGGGGTAAAACTTTGTTACTTCATCATTCAAATTTATAATTCCTTTTGAAACTAACTGTAAAATAGCTACAGCAGTAAATTGTTTCGACATTGAACCAATTTGAAAAAAAGTATTTGTTGTAATTGGTATTTTATTTTTCCTATTTGCATACCCGTATGAATTTTTATAAACAACTTGTCCCTTTATACTTAATAAAATAGTTCCAGCAAACTGCCCTCTTTTGTATTCCTGCTGAAAAAAATTATCTATTTTATTTATCTTTTCTATGTTCGATTTAATAAAGAAATAACTTACTTGATTTGATTGAATTTTATTTAAAGCAAGTTTTGCATTTTTACTTGATATAGAACTAGAATACGCCCAAAAAATAATTACGAATACAATAAAAACAATTACAGATATTTCAACTATATTACGCATATTGTTCTTAAATTATATTCTCTTTTGTTATATTTTTTTCATTATTTTTTTTTATTTAAACGTTCAGATTGTATTCTTATTGCTTCTATATGAATAACATCGAGAAGCGATTTTATAAATTGCTGATTCATGCCCAATTGTTTGGCTTTATTAAGCCTACTTTCTAAAATTTCTTTCCATCTTTTCAACTGTAATACTGATAAATTATTATGTTTTTTGTATTTTGCCATTTGTTTTATAATTTTCATTCTATACGATAGCAATTCTAACAATTGCATATCAATGGAATCTACTTGTTCTCTTAATTTTATCAGTTCTAAATGTTCTTTATTATCTTTATTACTGCATATTGTTAGGTTTAATAGAATTTTTTTTAAATTATTTGGTGTAATTTGTTGTTGTTTATCACTTAATGCTTCTTTAGGATTTATGTGAGTTTCTATCATTAAACCATCATAACATAAATCTAAAGCTTTTTGCGATATTTCAAAAATAAATTTTGCATCACCTGCAATATGGCTTGGATCGCAAAATATAGGAAGTTTCGGAAAACGTGTTTTAAGTTCAATAATCAACTCCCATTTAGGAATATTTCGAAATTGTGTTGGCTCAAACGGATAAAAACCTCTATGAACTGCTGCTATTTTTCTAATACCACTTTTATATATTCTTTCAATAGCTCCTAACCATAATCTAATGTCAGGATTTATAGGGTTTTTTATCAGAACGATTGTTTCTGTGCCTTTAAGTGCATCTGCTATTTCTTGAACAGAATATGGATTTGAAACAGTTCTTGTACCTAACCATATTATGTTGATTTTTTTATTTAAACATAATTCTACATGCTTAGCACTTAATACTTCAACCGCAACATTTAATTTATAACGGCTTTGTATTTCTTTTAGCCAGTCTAATGCTTCTTCTCCCTTGCCAGAAAAATCATTCGGACTTGTTCGCGGTTTCCAAACTCCAGCACGAAAAATTGATACTTGTGGAATTTCTGAAATTGCTTCAGCTGTTTTAATTATTTGTTCGTAAGATTCTACACTACAAGGTCCAGCAATTATTAAAGGAAAATAAACTTGTTCGTCAAACCATTTGGTTATTGGTAATATTGAAGAAAATTTTGTCATCCGAAATTTTTGAAAAATATATAATCGGTTAATCTTTAAATAATTGTTCTATTCTTTCTTTAATTTTTTGTGAATCTTCTTCCATACCAGGTTTACCCATTAATGCAAACATATTTTTCTTATACGCTTCAACACCAGGCTGATCGAATGGATTAACGTCGAGTAAATAACCACTTATACCACAAGCTATTTCAAAAAAGTATATTAATTGACCTATGTAGTTTTCGTTCAATGTAGGTATCTCAATTAAAATATTTGGTACACCTCCATCTATATGTGCTAGTAAAGTTCCAAGTCGAGCCATATCATTTACATAACTTATTCTTTTATAACTTACAAAATTAAGATGATCTTTGTTAGACGGATCGTATGGTATAGCTAAATGATTTAATGGATGTGTAACACTTAAAACTGTTTCGAATAATATTCTTTCCCCTTCCTGAATGTATTGGCCAAGTGAATGTAAATCTGTTGTGAAATCTACCGATGCAGGGAATATTCCTTTACCATTTTTACCCTCACTTTCGCCGAATAATTGCTTCCACCATTCCATAAAATAGTGCATACGAGGAGTATAGCTTGCCATTATTTCTATTTTTTTCCCTTCGTTATATAAAGCATTCCTTGCTAAAGCGTACTGAATCGCAATATTCTCTTCAGGATTTTGTTTAAACAGCAAATGCTTAATGTGTTGTGCTCCTTTAATTAACTCAAAAATATTTCCACCTGCTACTGCAATAGGAAACAAACCAACAGCAGTCAATACAGAATACCTTCCCCCAACATCATCTGGAATTACAAATCTTTCATATCCTTCGCTTTTAGCTAAATCTAAAAGGATACCTTTTTCTTTGTCGGTTATAGCAACTATACGTTTTCTTGCTTCTTCTTTTCCATATTTGTTTTCTATGTGATGTTTTAACAAACGAAATGCTATTGCTGGCTCAGTAGTTGTTCCCGATTTAGAAATAACAGCTATTGCATAATCATATTCATTCAACACTTCTAATAGTTGAAACAAATAATCTTCGCCAATATTTTGTCCTGCATACAAAATAATAGGACTGTTACGCTGAGGCAATATTGAATTAAAATTATGGTAAAGCATATCAATTACAGCACGTGCTCCTAAATAAGAACCACCTATTCCAACAATTACCAATACATCAATTTTTTTTCTCAAATCGCTTGCAACGTGTTCTATTCTTTTAAGTTCGCTATGCGTAATAGTATCTGGAAGTTCTACCCATCCTAAAAAGTCACTTCCTTTTCCTGTTTTATGTTTTAATGCTAACAAATGCCTATTTGCTTCATCTAAACGTTTTATAACATAATCTTCGTTTATAAAAGGCTTTACAAAATCTGTATTAACAAGAATAGTTTCCATAGTTTTATTTTAATTTATCTATTAACATCTTTATTTCAGTTGCAGGAACATGTCTTAAATAAAGAATATTATATACAGCTTGGCATATTGGTAATTGAATATTGTGTTTTTGTGCAATATTAATAATACTTTTAACAGCAAAATACCCTTCGGCAATCATATTCATTTCAAGTTGTGCCGCATTAACAGAATAACCTTTTCCTATCATAATACCAAATGTTCTGTTTCTGCTAAACTGTGAGTAACATGTAACTAAAACATCACCCAAATATACATAATCTTTTACATCTCTTTTATAAGGCACAACTGTATTGATGAACAATTCAATTTCTTTTAAAGCATAGGTAACAAATACTGCCAAAAAATTATCGCCATAACCTAATGAATGAATAATACCGGCAGCAATAGCCATAATATTTTTAATTGCAGTAGCATATTCTGCACCCTGAACATCTGAATTAGTTGTTATTTTAATATAACGATTTGTTAAAATAGACCTTACCTTTTCTTTTAAAAGAAGATTTTCAGACATCACAGTTAAAAAGGTCAATCTTTCTAAAGCAACTTCTTCTGCATGCGAAGGTCCGCTTAAAAAACCAATATTTTGTGTTGGTACATTAAATTTCTGGTGCAAGTATTGCGATACTGTTAAATTATTTGTAGGTAAAATTCCTTTAGTAGCTGAAATAAAATATTTATTTTTAAGCAAATCTGAATTTATTTCAAAAAATGTGTATTCTATGAATGCAGCTGGTAAAACTAAAAATATTATATCTGTGTTCTTTAATAAATTGCATATTTCTGAATAAATAGTAACTTTGCTTAAATCTATTTCAACATCGCTTAAATACGTTGGATTATGTTTTGTCTGAAGAATACTTTCCCGCATGTCGTTAAAGCGGACAAGCCAATGAACTTGATTATTATTTTGTTGTAAAATTTTCAACAAAGCTGTTCCCCAGCTTCCTTCTCCTATGATACCAATAGAGTCCATTTGTTACAAAGATATTCTAAATTGTTTTTTTAAAGAATAAATTTTATTTTAATTTATCAACAAGATATAAAAAGGCTCTTACTTAAAATTGCCTTAAACAAGAGCCAAATTATATCGCACTTTTCGTCTTGTTACATTTAACAACAATACTGCTAAAGAATAATTTAGGATAAATATTGCATTTTACTATTGTTATGGACGCGAATATTTTTTCAAAAGTTTACCTTCTTTTGTAAACCATTCGGATAATCCGTAATAGCTTGTTCTACTACCTTTTAGTGCATAATTATTAATAGTTTTTTGATTTCTTTTTAAGCGGAATAATGCAGAATGTATCGCAGAAAAAGCTGATTCTTTATCCGATTCATCTAATTCTAATTCAACTATAGCATATTGCTTTAATTCTTCAACAGTTAACGGATAACCTGTTAAGCGAAGTTTATCGTAAACATAATCACTCCATAAAATATTTTTATTTCTTTTATAATTAGAAGCAATTATTTCTGTTACTTCTTTTTTTACTTCTTTTTCTTTTTTTTGTTTCTTTTCATGACCAAAATCAATAACAGGTATGTTCTCATCATTCATTATATCTAAAAACTCTTTAACGGCAGGATCGTGTTTTGCCCTTTCTACTATTTCTTGCCATTTTATGAGCATTTTTTGAACAGATTTTTTTTCTCTTTTTTGATTTTCTTTTTTCTCTATTTTTTCATCATCTTTTATAATTACCTGTTTTGCATAAATTTCATCGGGAACTAATAATTTTTTATATGTATTTACATCAACATTTGATGGAACACCTAACTTTTCTAACATTGCGCTTACTTTTTCTATTCTTTTAATTAACGAACGTAATTCGTCATAATAATAACGTTTCATTTCTTCGAGTTCTTCTGTTGTTAACTCTAACTTTATTTCCGGATTTTTCATAGCATAAAATTTTTATTTTTTTCAAAGTTACAAAAAAATGAAAAAATGAAAAAATAAATAAATTAAAAAAATGTTAAATAAATTAAGTATATATACTTTGCTTTCAATTAAATACATTAAAATAAAATGTTAAATATTTTTTTTTGATTCTTAAAAAAGCTAAAATAAATAACTTTTGCTTAATTAACTAAATTAAAGATTTTTAAGACACATTTGTATGTTGAATTTGATAACGGTTATAATTATTTTTTTTAAAATTTATAATTATCTAATGTATATTTCTAAATAGTTGTCCCTTAAAAAGTTATTTTTTAAATTAACCACAGAGTTAACGGAGTAACACAGAGTTTCACAGAGAAATACCCCTTTGTGCATCTCTGTGTCCTCTGTGGTGAAGAAAAATTAAAACAACGAAGGTTACAAAAAGTGTCTCGCAGAAAAAATTTTGAATTCTTTAAAAAATTGTAATGTTTATTGCTCTAAATTACTAAATCTTGCATAATTTTTACTAAAAAAAATAATATTAATTTATTAACAATCAATCGCTTTTTATGTTAATAAGGGTCAACTATTTATGTTTAGACTTAAAACTAGCGATTCCGGCGGGATTCGAACCCACGACCCACAGCTTAGAAGGCTGTTGCTCTATCCAGCTGAGCTACGGAACCAAAAGCGATACAAATATACTAATTTTTTTTAATACAAAAAACTTAAAAGAACTCCTGCTGCTACAGCACTTCCAATAACACCGGCAACATTTGGAGCCATTGCATGCATTAACAGATGATTTGTTTTATCGTAATGTAATCCTATCATTTCCGATACCCGTGCACTATCTGGAACAGCTGAAACACCTGCATTACCTATTAGAGGATTCATTTTATTCCCTTCTTTTAAAAATATATTAAAAAATTTAACAAATAGAATCCCAAATGCCGTTGCTATTATAAAAGAACCTGCACCTAACATAAATATTAAAACAGACTCTTTTCGTAAAAATACGTCAGCTTGCGTTGATGCACCAACAGTAAGCCCTATAAGTATAGTAACAATATCAACCAAAGGACCGCTAGCAGTATTTGCTAAACGACGTGTAACACCGCTTTCTTTTAATAAATTACCAAAAAACAACATACCTAATAAAGGTAAACCACTTGGAACAATGAAACATGTAAACAACAATCCTATAATAGGAAATAAAATTTTTTCTGTTTTACTTACAGCTCTTGGAGGCTTCATTTTTATTAATCTTTCTTTTTTGTTTGTAAGCAATTTCATTATCGGTGGTTGTATTACAGGAACTAATGCCATATACGAATATGCCGAAATGGCAATAGCTCCCATGAACTGTGGCGCAAGTTTTGACGATAAAAATATTGCAGTAGGTCCGTCGGCACCACCAATAATTCCAATTGCACCTGCTTCATTAGGAGCAAAACCTAACAATAAAGCTAAAGTAAAAGCGCCAAAAATACCAAACTGAGCCGCAGCTCCTATCAATATTAAACGTGGATTGCTTAATAAAGTAGAAAAATCGGTCATTGCAC
>Ga0308407_1000525_pt1 | contig 27134 bp, 23 predicted proteins | sample HotsprSampleMSe2_FD_203476 | JGI IMG/M metagenome (GOLD analysis project Ga0308407, IMG submission 203476) | Hot spring phototrophic mat microbial communities from Mushroom Spring, Yellowstone National Park, Wyoming, United States - 20060911_MSe2 ...
TTCAGCGTAAATGTATCAGTATGGTTGCCTATTTGCTGGAAGTCGGCTGTGAAGAGCTCCCAGCCAGTTTTGTGGATTCGGCTCTGGAGCAGTGGCGAACCGGGATCCCGGCCTCTTTGGCGGAGGCCCATTTGCAAGCGGAGCAGATGCAGCTTTTCGGTACGCCGCGCCGCCTGGCGGTTCTGTTGCAGGGGTTGCCCACCCAGCAGCCGGATCGCACTTTGGAGGTGAAGGGGCCGCCAGTGCAGGTGGCCTACCAAGATGGCCGGCTCACCCCCGCCGGGGAAAAATTTGCCCAAAAACAAGGGGTGGATCCCGGCAGCCTGGAAATCCGGCAAGTGGGCAAGGGATCCTTTGTGTTTGCGGTGCAGCGGGTGCGGGGCCGACCGACGGCGGCGGTGCTCCAGGAATTGGCGCCCACCTGGATCACCAGCTTGAGCGGCGAACGGCTGATGCGCTGGGGCTATGGAGACCTGAAGTTTCCCCGTCCCATCCGCTGGCTGGTTTCCCTTTGGGAGGATCAGGTGTTGCCTTTGCTCTGGCCTACCTCCGAGGGAAATCCTTTGCCGGGCTTGGTGGCGGGGCGGGTGAGCCGGGGGCACCGCGTTTTGGGATCCCAGCAGGTTGTCCTGGAGCGGGCCGAGAGCTACGTTCAGCAAATGCAAGAGGCGGGGGTCAGCCCCGATCCAACAGCGCGAGAGGCATACATTCAGGCTGAGGTGACCAAGCTGGCCAGGCAGGTGAATGGGGAAGCCCAGATCCCTGCTCCTTTGCTGCGGGAGGTGGTGCAGTTGGTGGAGTGGCCGACGGCGGTTCTGGGGCGCTTTGAGCCGGAGTTTTTGCGATTGCCCGTGGCGGTGATCGAGACGGTGATGATCACCCACCAGCGCTACTTCCCAGTGCGGGATGGCCGGGATCCCCAGAAACTGCTGCCCTACTTCATCACCATCTCCAACGGCGACCCCCGGCAAGCAGAGCGGATTGCAGCAGGCAACAGCCGGGTGGTGCGGGCACGCCTGGCCGATGCTCGCTTTTTCTACGAGGAGGATCGGCGGATCCCGTTGGCCCAGCGGGTGGAACGCCTGCAGGCAGTTACCTTTGCCGAAGGGCTGGGATCCATGCGCGACAAGGTGGAGCGCATCCGCCAAATTAGCCGTCTCATCGCCGCTGCCTTGAAGTTGGATCCGCAGGAGCAGGCGCTGGTGGATCGCACCGCTTACCTGTGCAAGGCGGATCTGGTGACCCAGATGGTGTACGAGTTTCCCGAGCTGCAGGGGATCATGGGCGCCGAGTACGCCCGGCAGGATGGGGAACCGGAGGCGGTGGCGGAGGGGATCGAACAACACTACTGGCCCCTGGGGGCAGGGGAGGCCTTGCCCGCCTCTTTAACCGGACGGGTGGTGGGCTGGGCGGATCGCCTCGATACCCTGGTGGGCATGTTTCGCTTGGGGCAGATCCCTACTGGTTCTTCGGATCGCTTTGCCCTGCGGCGGGCCGCCAACAGCCTGGTGTTGATTGCCTGGGATGCCGGCTGGACCTTTGACTTCAACTCCCTGTTGCAGAGGGTGGTGCAGGACTACGCGGCAGGCGACGAGAAGACCTTGAAGGCTTTGCAGGAGTTTTTGCTGCAGCGGCTGCAAATCCTTCTGCAGGAGGAAAAGCGGATTGATTACGACCTGGTCAGGGCAGTGGTTGGGGATCCAGAAGCGCTGCAAGAGGGGGAGCCAGCAAAGTCCGACCTCCCTCGGCGAGCCTTAGCCAACCTGCCCCTCACCCTGCTGCGGGCTGAGTACCTGCAACACCTGCGAGCCACCGGGGAATTGGCGGATCTCTACCCCACCCTCAATCGCTGTGCCCGCCTGGCCGCCCAGGGAGACTTGGACAGCGCCGTGCTGGATCCGGCAGCGGCTGTGGATGCCGACCTGTTGCAGGAGGCGGCAGAACGGGAGCTGTACGAGGCTTGCCAGAGGGTTTACCGCCTGGGGGTGGAGCCAGCCCTCCAAGGAGACTTTACCCCACTGGTGGAGGGCCTGCAGGCAGCAGCCCCCGCAGTGGATCGTTTTTTCGAGGCGGTTTTGGTCATGGATCCGGATCCCAGGCTGCGGGCCAACCGGCTGAACCTGTTGGGGGTATTGCGCAACCAGTCCCGTTTGCTGGGAGATATGGGAGCTGTGGTCATGGCAGGAGAGGCTGCGCCAGCAAAGAGCCACTAAGGAACCAGTAACTGGGCGCAATCATCCTTGGGGGCGGGAGATTCATCCAAGAAAGCTTAAGCATTGCTGCAAGGCCCGCTGCACTGAGCCCAGGTAGCCCTCTCCAAACAAGTTGAGATGGTTGAGCCAGTGGTAGAGCTGGTAGAGGGGCTTGCGCTGGCAATACCCCTCGTCCAGGGGATAGGCCTCTTGATAAGCCCGGTAGAACTCTGCCGGGAAGCCGCCAAAAAGCTCGGTCATCGCCAAATCCGTCTCCCGATCCCCGTAGTAGGTGGCTGGGTCAAAAATCACCGGCGAGCCGTCGGGCAAGGCGCCGTAGTTGCCGCCCCAGAGATCCCCGTGCAGCAGAGACGGGACGGGTCGGTAGTCCAGAAAGAAAGTCTCTAGCTCCGCCATTACCCGCTCGGCTTGCGCCACCCACGCGCCGCGGTAACCCCGCTGACAAGCCAGCTTGACCTGGTAGAGCAGTCGCTGTTCCCGGTAGAAGTCCAGCCAGTTCTGTCGCCAACTGTTGATCTGCGGCGTCGAGCCGATGGTGTTGTTGCGATCCCAGCCGTAGTGGCCGTTGGGGGAGAGCGTGCGGTGTAACTGGGCCAACTGGGATCCCAGCAGACTCCCCGTTTGGGGGCGGGGCGAGGTCAGCTCCAGATATTCCAACACCAGGTAGGCTTGCCCACCGACGGATCCCCAGGCCATCGGCTGCGGCACCCGCACAGCCTTGGCTGCCGCCAAAGTTTGCAGGCCTGCCGCTTCCGCCGCAAACATCTCCAGCGCTCCCTCTCCTCCCCGTGCCACTTTAACAAAGTAGTCCCTAGTTTCCTGGGCAGAAAAAGCTTGGAGCGCACAGGAGAGCCGGTAGGCAGCGTTGATGCTGCCCCCGCCCACAGGACGGTAGTGTAGAGGACGCAAGGGATCCCCTGTGATTTCAGAAAGGTGCTGAGCGACGGCCTGCCAAAAGTTCTGCATCAGTACCCTATTTTCCTTCCGTGGGCGTCGCTGCCTCAGGATCTAAAACAGCTCCTGCCCCGTAGGAGTCGATGTCAACCGCTTGGGATCCCCCCACCGCCAACAGCTCCATCAGGGATCCCAGCCGCCACCAGATCAATCCTGCTGTGCTGAAGACAAGGATCCCGCCCACCAGAGCAGCCAAGCCCAAAGATAGGCCAAACACGTTCAAACAGGCAGCCACAAAGCCGAAGGTAAACACACAGCAGAGAGTATAGGTGAGGATCACCCCCGGCGTGCGGTAGCGAATCTGCCCCTGGCTCTCTCGGTTCTGCTGCCAAAGAGCTACCTGGTACTCCAACTTGTCTTTAAAGATGATGCCGAAAATAACCGCGAAGAAGCTGAGCAGGGCAATGGCCGAGTAGATAGGGGGGTTGACAAAGCTACGGGAAAACTCGCCGCCAGCGTAAAGAGACTCCATGAAGCTTACCTGATCCCAGTCCTCCTTAGCTTAACATTTCTTAGCATCTTCTGCTGCGGAGTCAGCATCTAAGAGAAATCGGAGCAGGTCGAGCCGTCTCAGCTACCCCCTCTCAGACAACCACCTGGGGCATCAGTTGCTCAACCAATAGGAGCAGAGTATTGGCCACAGAGGCCGGCTCTTGGGCATTTAGGGTCGTGTGGGGAATCGATTGGTTGTTCAAGATCAGCAAAATGTCTTCTGGATCCCAGGCATTGGGGTGATCGACATGGGTGATCCCAATAACCGAGGGAACATCTGTCCTCGCCTTCATGAAAGCTTGAATAGCCTGAGCGTTGCGAAACTGACCGGGCAGGTGGGCGGGCACCAAAAGGATGTACCCATGGGCGCGCCGGATCAAAATATCCCACATAAAGCTGAAGCGGGCCTGGCCGGGGGTGCCGTAGAGATGCAGCCACATCTCTTCTTCCTCTTCTCCGATCCTCAGGCGGCCAAAGTCCATGCTGACCGTTGTGCTCTGCTTCAGCTCTGCCACCTCATCGGTGGCCTTGCGATCTGTATCGACCACTTCGATCTCACTAATGGTGCGGATAAAAGTGGACTTTCCAGCCCCCACCGGCCCGGTTACGACGATGCGGAGAATGTTGTCCATAGTCAGCCCCTGCCCTAAACCCCTAGCCTAAATCTGCCCCTAGAGCCCTTGCCGAATTAAGAAGCTAAGTTGCTGGCGCCGGTGGCAATAAGACGCTTAAACAACGCCTCGCTCATGCCCGTTTCCTGCTGCACAGCGTTGTAAGCCACCTCCAGATAGGCTTGCTCGATAAAGGAGAGATCGATCATGCAGACCTTGCTCAGGCTCATCCGCAGTTGCTCGGGCTTGCCCTCTTTGACCAGCCGGCGGCTCACCTCCTGCACAACCGTGGCCATGGCCGGCACCACGTGTTGAGGGCCAATGCCAACGCGCACATGAACTAGGCCAATTTTCCAGCGGCGCTCGGCGTACTGGGGGCCCCAGTTGTCCATGCCTGTAAACATTTCCTTAAACCAGTCCGTAAAAGTCTGGCCCAGCCGTTGCCGGTTGTGCTTAGCAATAACAGCTGCCATCTCAGCATCGCGATCCAAATAGCCGTAAAAGGCATCCGACATTTCTGTGGCGATGCTGCTGCCCCAGTCGGCACTTTGCTGCAAAATCTTCCTGTCTTCGTCTGTAAATTCGGTGCGCGAGATCAAGACTTGCAGCAGCTCCAAAGGTTTGATAGTCATAGTTCCCTCAAAATCAAGCGAAAATCAAAACCCAGCTTCCCTGCTTAGCTTGCCTACTTCATCGCTTCTGCAATGCTTGCGGCCACTCGCTTCATTTCCAAAAAGAGCAAGCCTTGCTTAACTTCATGGCTGGCTAGCGTCAGCAAAACGGCGTCAGGTCCGCAACTGGTTAAAACGCCGTACCCTTTTTCTCCCTGCACAAAAATTCTCTCTATGGCTCCGCGGCTCAGCTCTTTCCCAATTCGTTCCCCCAGAGAAAGCATAGCCGCCGACATGGCCGATGCCCTTTCTTCGTCCATGCCTGCCGGCAATGCAGAGGCCAGAGGCAAGCCATCTGGCGTGACCACTGCTGCTCCTTGAACTTCCGGCGTGCTGGAAACGTAATTCTGGAGAATTGCTTGCAAAGAGGATAAATTAGCCATCCTTTCTCTCCCTGCTTTCAAGACTTTTTGTCATTTTTTCTCGTATCTATTTGCTGATACTTCTATCTGCTGTAGAAATAGTACTGCAAAGATCTGCCAGAAGATCTCCTCGCTCAAAAATCTCTCACTTATCCCGAACCCCCCTCAGCAAAGTAGCCAGCCGCGAGACGAGGGAGGGCTTAACCCGGTCGCTTCCCTGTGAGAAAGAGGGTAGTTTGGTGCTCGGCTTTTCCTTCGCAGCTTCCAAGCTTTCTGCCACCGCCGTCAACTTGTCCGAAACCAGCAAAGAGGGAACAATGGCCGTTGGGCCATCACAGGGGCTGATGAGCCCCAGCTTGGCCAGGCGGGCGCAGGCATAGCGCACTTCCAGAAGATCTGCCCCCAACGCCCGGGCCAACTCAGCCAGGTTGCGAGAGGGGGAAACTCCCTCCAAGACTCCCCACTCCAAAGGCGAAAGCCTGTACAAGGGCAGCTCGCTGCTGGTGCGCCAGAAGTAGCTGTCCGGCTGCGGCAGACTTTCTTCAGGACGCTGGTCCAGCTTGAGCTGCTGCAGCGCTTCCAAAACCACGGCACTGGCACCCTTGCTCAGGCCGGTCATCTCGCGATAGGGCAGGCGCACACTAGGCAAGAAGCTGAACTGGCCCGCTTCCAGGGCAAACAAGCTGTAGAGACCTACCTGCAGTTGGTGGCGAAAGAGCTTGGCCAAAGCCACAGGCGAAATTAACCCCTGCCGCTGCAGACACCGCCCCAGCGGCTCTTCCGGGCCACAGAAAGAGGCCAGCTTTTCCACCACCCGCTCGCTAACCAGGCCGGAGCGGGCCAGCAAACCCTCCAAGCGATGTTCCTCTTCGGGGGGCAGAGCTGCAATCACCCGACCTTGGTAAAACCAGATTTTGTAGATGCCGTTTGGGGCCCAGACGGAAAGTTGACCTGTTTTGCTGCCTTTTTCGATGAGCTGCAACAGATCGGGAAGGGAAAATTCTTGGAGGTCTCCAACGATAGCCATGGCAATTCTTTAGCCTCCATTAAGTTGAATATTGGCGCTTTCAGGGATCCTCACGGACACCACCATTCTCATTCCCTGATTCCCTGTCAACAACCGTGTAGCGACGGCAAAGCCATCTTCGCTCAAGTACTCAACCTGGCAGCAATTCTACTGATGAACGATCTTTTTGGAGAGATAAAGTCTAAGCGTTGAGCTGCGTAAGATTTTGGCATCAATTCCTATTACTTTTGTGTTGCTTTGGTCCAGATCTGTTACAGCCATCCAGTTTATCTTTACCTAAATTAACTTCGTAAAGCCGGCGTAGGAGCATGCAATAGAATTTTACTCTACCGGCTTATTTTTCGCGCATGGTTTTGAGGAGAGTAGATAGGCGGCTGACCAAGGAAGGCTTGACCGGCTCCTTCTCTTCCCGAAGGTTGGGGAGAAGCTTAGAAGCCGCCGCAAGCGCAGGCTGGGGTGAAGCGGCCGAGCTGTCGCAGGGGCTGAGCAACCCCAGCTTGGCCAGGCGGGCGCAGGCATAGCGGACTTCTAAGAGATCTGCCTTTAGGGCTTGGGCCAACTCAACCAGGTTGCGAGCGGGCGAAACCTGCTCCAAGATTGCCCACTCCAGGGGCGAGAGTTTGTACAAGGGCAACTCGGTGCTGGTACGCCAGAAGTAGCTGTCCGGCTGGGGCAGATTTTCTTCCGGGCGCTGATCCAACCGAAGCTGCTGCAGCGCTTCCAAAGCCACGGCACTGGCTCCTTTGCTCAGACCGGTCATCTCGCGGTAGGGCAGGGGCACGTTGGGCAAGAAGCTAAACTGTCCCGCTTCCAGGGCAAAGAGGCTGTAAAGCCCCACCTGCAGTTGATAGCGAAAGAGCTTGGCCAAAGCTGCAGGGGAAATAAACCCCTGCCGCTGCAAGCAAAGGCCCAGAGGCTCCTGCAAGCTGCAGAGGGAGGCCAAATCTGCCACGACTTGCTGGCTGACCAGGTTTAAGCGCACCAGCAAGCGCTCCAACTGATGCTCTTCTTGGGGAGACAAGGCCGCCACCACTCGCCCCTGATACAGCCAAACTCGATAAATGCCATTGGGCCCCCAAATGGAGAGTTGGCCTGTTTTCTTTCCTTTTTCCATCAAATGCAACAGCTCGGCTAGGGAAAATTCCTGAAGATCTCCAAGCATTGCCATGTCTCTGCCCTCTCTCCAACTTTCGGATCTGACTTTTTCAGTATTTTCACGGTTTTTCCCTTGCTACGCAAGGTACAAAACGAGGCAGCTTTGGGCCAGCGCAAGCCTCATTTTACATTTGGCTTTTCAAAAGTCAAAGCTAATTAATTTCCTTGATTGAACTTAATCGAGATCGCTGCTTCCTAGGCCTGAGCAGGGCAAAAGTTGTGGCAGAAGTCAGTAAAACTTCGGAAATAGAAACAGATAGTAGGCGGAATATTGGTTGTCTTTAACACTTTTTAATTTTGCTCGTCAGGGGATCCACCACTTATAAAAGTTCTCCTGAGAAGGAGTGAATTGAAGATTACACTGAGGGAGCTGAAGGCCATGAGGCCGCCGGCCAGGGCGGGGCTGAGGCCGATGCCGAAGCTGGGCAGGAGCGCACCGGCAGCCACCGGGATCCCGACCCAGTTGTAGGCGAAGGCCCAGAGGAGGTTTTGCTGGATCTTGCGGAAGGTGGCGCGGCTGAGACGGATGGCTTCCACGACGTCCCAGAGGCGGTTGCGCATGAGGATGATATCGGCAGTCTCGAGGGCGGCAGCGGTGGCAGAGTGCAGAGCCATGCCCACGTCAGCTTGGGCCAGGGCGGGGGTGTCGTTGATGCCATCACCCACCATGGCGACTCTTTGACCCTGGGCCTGCAGATCTCGGATAACCTGAGCTTTGTCTGCCGGCTGCACCTCGGCGATGACGCGGATCCCTGGCACCTGCAAGGCCTGGGCCACCTGCTGGGCCACCTCGGTTCGGTCGCCGGTTAGCAGGACTACCTGCAGGCCCATTTGCCGAAGCCGTTGCAGCGTTGCCCGGGCGTCGGGCCGCAAGGGATCCTGGGCCGCCAACAGCCCCACCAGGGATCCCGCCACGGCCACCCCCACCACCGTTTTGCCAGCTTGTAGCAGCGCCTGGGCTTGGGCCTGCGCTTGCGGGGAAATCGGGATCCCTAGGGCGGCCAGCCCCTCTAAGGAGGCCAAGATGACCTCTTGCCCTTCCACCCGCGCCGAGGCCCCCAGGCCTGGCTGAGTGTAAAACTCGTCGGCAGAGAGCAGGGGTAGTCCTCGCTCGCGGAGGGCCCCCAAAATGGCCTGGGCCAGGGGATGGCGGGTGCCGCTTTCCACCGTGGCCGCCAGTTGCAGCAGCCGAGCCGGATCCAGAGAGGGGTCGAGGGCCAGGCAATCTGTTAGGTGCGGATCCCCCTGGGTGAGGGTGCCGGTTTTGTCGAAGACAACCGTTTGCAGGCGGTGGGTTTTCTCCAGGACATCGCCGCCGCGGATGAGCAGCCCCCGCTCCGCGCCCAGGCCGGTGCCCACCAGAATGGCCGTCGGCGTCGCCAATCCGAGGGCACAGGGGCAGGCCACCACCAGCACCGAGATGGCCAGCTTAAGGCTGAGGAGCAGAGGGGTGGGGTGGGGCGGGTGATCCGCCAGGTGCAGAGGGGAGTGAAGGCCGACCCCCCTCAGGAGCTCGCTGCCCCACAAGGGGATCCCAACCCAGTACCAGAAGGCGAAGGTGAGAAGGGCCAGCACCACCACCCCGTAGGTGAAGTAGCCGGCCACCCGGTCGGCCAGGCCCTGGATGGGGGCCTTGCGGGCCTGGGCTTCTTCCACCAAGCGGATGATCTGGGCCAGGGTGGTGTCTTTGCCGGTGCGCGTAGCTTGGCACAGCAGCAGCCCCGATTGGTTGACCGTCCCGGCCACGACCGGATCCCCTGGCTGTTTGAGCACGGGTAGGGATTCCCCGGTGAGCATGCCCTCGTCCACCGTGGCCTGGCCGGCAATTACTTCCCCATCCACCGGGATCTGCTCGCCAGCCCGCACCTGCAGCCAGTCTCCCACCTGCACCTGTTCCACGGGGCACTGCTCTGCCGCCAGCTCGCCTTTGCTCAGGTCTTCGGCTGGGGATCCTGACCGTTGAGAGGGTCGGACTCGCCAAGCAACGCTGGGGCGCAGGCTGAGCAGCGATTGCAAACTGCTGGCCGCCCGCAGACGGCTCTGCTGTTCCAGGGCCCGCCCCAGCAGGATGAAGCTGAGCAGCATCACCGGCTCTTCAAAGAAGCACTCCCAGCCCACCTGCGGGGCCAGCAACCCCACCAGACTGGCCAGGTAGGCGGATCCGGATCCCAGGGTGACTAGCGTGTTCATGTTGGGGGCCAGCCGCCGCGCCGCCCGCCAGCCGTCCAGGACAAGGCCGCGGGCCGGGCCGACAAAGGTCAGCGTCGCCAACCCCCAGTGCAGCCAGACGTCGTTGAGGACGGGCAGGCCCAGGCGGGCAAAAAGATCCAGGTGTCCAGCGGCAGAAATGAGCAGCAAAAAAACGGCGGTGAGGGCCTGGCGAAGGTGGTCTTGGGCTTGCCGCCGTTGCCGCGCGAGGGGATCCGCAGGCGCGTCCAGGGCATTGTCCCATCCGTCGGGGGAAGGAGCCTGAGCTTGGGGAAAATCGCCCCTGCCGGCGGCGCAAGAGCTGGGAAACCCTGCATCCGTCAAGATCCGGGCCAAATGCTCGGGATCAGGCTGGATCCCAGGGGCAAGTTCCACAAGAGCTGATTCGGTAACCAGGTTAACGCTGGCTTTGACCACCCCCGGCTGATTCAGCAGGGTCTGCTCGACGACCCGAACACAGCCGGCGCAGCTCATGCCCCCAACATGGAGCAGCAGGGATCCCTTTCCAGGCTCTTCCTGAGAGGACGGCTGAGCTATCCGCTCGGGGAACTTCGCATCCGCAGTAGCCATCTCCAATGCCTAGCGGGTCAACACAACTTTTCCCTCACCCCCAGCTCCCTCCCCCAGGGAGAGGGGGGAGCAGCTCCGCGGCAATTGGCAGCGAGCTTGGAGATAAGGAGATACCCCCTATCCTAGCCTTGGCACCCCAGGCCTCTACGAATCTCTTATCCTCGTTGAACCCGCCGCTCAAACTCCTCGCGGGTGGCATCCACCAGTTGCACTGCCTCTGGATAGAGCTGCGGATGGTTTTGCTTTAGCCAACTCAGCAGCCGCGCCAACTGGGCGGCGCAGAGATCCAGATCGGCCTGAAAAATCACTGCCGCCGCCATGTGCTGGGCGTATTCAGGGGGATGGCCCTGCTGCGTCAGCTCCGCCGTCAAGGCGGCCAGGGCCTGCTGGCGAACAGAGGGGGCGGAGCCTTCAGAAGTGGACATGGGCAGGATCCCTTAGTTGGAAGAGTAGCGGCGCAGGGCCAGGGTCACGTTATGCCCCCCAAACCCGAAGGCATTGACCAGGGCCACGTCAACGGCCATCTGCCGTGCCCTGTGGGGGACAAAGTCCAGCCCCTCGCACTCGGGGTCGAGGTTGTCCAGGTTGAGGGTAGGGGGAACCCAGCCGTGGTGGATGGCCAGGGCCGTCGCCACGGTGGCAACGCCGCCTGCTCCCCCCAACAAATGGCCCGTCATGGACTTGGTGGCGCTGATGGCCAGGCGAGGGGCGTGCTCCCCGAAAACCGCCCTGATGGCTTGCACCTCGGCTACATCCCCCACCGGTGTGCTGGTGGCATGGGCATTGATGTGCTGCACCTCCTCAGGCCGGATCCCGGCATCTTTAAGGGCTAGCCGCATCGCGCGGGCAGCACCTTCGCCCGCGGGGGCGGGATTGGTGATGTGGTGGGCGTCGCAGGTGAGGCCGTAGCCGACGATCTCGGCATAGATCTTGGCGCCGCGAGATCGGGCGTGTTCCAACTCCTCCAGCAGCAGGATCCCCGCCCCTTCCCCCATGACAAAGCCATCCCGATCCCGGTCAAAGGGCCGACAGGCCTGTTCGGGGGCGTCGTTGCGGGTGGAAAGAGCCTTCATGGCGCTGAACCCGGCCACCGACAGAGGGGTTACGGCTGCCTCCGTACCCCCCGCAATCACAGCCTGTACCTCTCCCCGCTGCAGGAGCCGGAAGGCATCACCAATGGCGTTGGAGCCGGAAGCACAGGCTGTTACCGTACAGAAATTGGGCCCCTTGGCGCCAAAGTGAATGGCCACGTGGCCTGCTGCAATATTTGCAATCATCATCGGCACCATAAAGGGGCTGCAGCGATCTGGCCCTTTCTGGAGATAAATGGTCTGCTGCTCTTCCAAGACCCGGATGCCGCCGATGCCGCTGCCCAGCACCACCCCCACCTGCTCAGCATTGAGATGGGTAATCCGAAATTGGGCATCCTCTAGGGCCTGCTGAGTGGCAGCCAACGCCAGGTGGACAAAGCGGTCAGTGCGCTTGACATCCTTGCGATCTAGGTAGTCGAGGGGATCAAACCCCTTCACCTCCCCGGCAATGCGGCACTCGTGGCGAGAGGCATCGAAGTGGGTAATTGGCCCAATACCAGAGCGGCCTGCCAGCAAGCTCTGCCAGAACTCGCCAGGAGAATTGCCAAGGGGGGTTATCGCCCCTAGCCCCGTGATGACAACACGGCGATGGAAGTTGGATGGGATGGACATAGGAGCGGCGGCAGGATCCACGACAACCATGAGCAGTTTCGACCCGGTACCCTCCGGTTAGAAGGAAGGCAAGCCGGCAGAATTGCCCTCTCCCAGGCTAGGCAGCTTTCTTAGAGAGGATGTAGTTGACGGCATCCTGCACAGTGGCAATGCCCTCCGCATCTTCATCGGGGATTTCCAGATCGAACTCCTCCTCGAAGGCCATGACCAGCTCCACCGTATCGAGGCTGTCGGCTCCTAGGTCGTTCTGGAAATTAGCTTCCAGGGTTACTTTGTCGTCCTCTACGCCTAGTTGATCGGACACGATCTTGCGAACACGGCTGTAAACTTCATCTGCGCTCATGCTTGGAACCCTAGATATCGATCGACTGAGAGTGTCTTGGCTAAGCCAACCGGCAGCTATCGAAGTATCCCCTATTGTATCGGACAACGGATCCCCTCTTGTGAAGAGGCTTGCTTTTGTCGCTGCAGAGGGGTGGAGAATTGAGCTGTGGCCCTTTTCGATTGTCGCAAAGAGAAGCTAGGATAGCCTACTGCACCTTTTGATTTGGATTCCCAAGGAGAACTGGCTTCCATGCCCCGCGCCTATGAGACAATGCTGATCGTGCGCCCCGACCTCTCGGACGAACCCTTGCAACAACTCCTCACCGAGCAGGAATCGCTCCTACGAGAAAACGGGGCAACTGGCCTGGAAATTACCAACAGAGGCAAGCGCCGCTTTGCCGGGTTTGAGATGAAGAAGTTCAAGGAAGGCCTCTACATCCAGTTCAACTACGAGGCCGAGCCAAGGACAGTGGCCACCTGGGAGAAAAATCTGCGCATCAACGAGAGCATCCTGCGCTACATGACTCTGCGCGTGAACTAGGTTGACGGGATCCGGGTCTGGAGGCATGGTAAAGGTAGTTGAGCTGCCTTCTTTTAACGCCCCAATAGACTTTACAGTGGCTCTGTCATGAACTCGATTGTCTTGATGGGGGAAGTGGCCAGCGAGCCGGAGCTGCGCTACACTCCCGACAACCTGGCCGTTACCTCACTGGTGCTGCGCTTTCCCAGCTTGCGCCCGGAGGAGCCACCGTACCAAGTGCGGGTTGCCTTTTTTGGAGAGCTGGCCCAGCGGGTGGTGGACACCTGCCGCGTGGGGGATCAGATCACGGTGGAGGGCCAACTGCACATGAATGTGGTGGAGCGGGATGGGCGTAAGGAAAAGTTGGCCGAGATCACCGCGCGTCGCGTCCACCAACTGGGATCGGCGCGGGTTCTCTCTCTGACGGGGATGGGTGAGTCTGCAACTGTGGACTCCTCTGAAGGAGGGGGGGCTTCCCCAGCGGAGCCGGACGATATTCCGTTCTAGCGGTGCAAGTTTTGCTGGGATCCCCTATGTTGCCAAGACTGGGCGCCGGTGAGCCCTTGGCATCTCTGCAAGTGATCGGCCACTCGGTGCAGGGGCGTCCCATTTACCTTTGGCAGCTCACCCAGGGGATCCGCCCCTTGCTGCTGGTCGGCGGCGTACATGGCGATGAGGTGGAAGGCTATGCCCTGATCGAGCGCTACGTGGCTTCTGGGAAATGGAGATCCTTGGAGGGCAGGGCTGCGCTTTGGGCGATCCCATGCCTGAACCCGGATGGCTGTGCCCTAGGGCAACGGCTCAACGCCAACGGCGTGGATCTCAACCGCAATCTGCCCACGCAAGATTGGATCGCGGCTTCTTTGGAAGCTCGCTATCCGCCGGGAGCGGCCCCAGGCTCCGAGCCGGAGACACAAGCGTTGTTGGCGAGTTTGGCCCAGATTCGACCCCGATTTGTCCTTTCTACCCACTCCTGCCAGAACGATCCCTACGTGAACTACAATGGCCCTGCCCTTGAGCTGGCTCAGGTGATGGCTGCTCGCAACGGCCTGCCGGTAACCGACGACATCGGCTATCCCACCCCTGGCTCTTTGGGCACCTGGGCGGGGCAGGAACGGCGGATCCCCACCCTGACGCTGGAACTGCTGCGCAGGCGGTGTTAGAGTGGACAGCCCAGGAGGATGAGTTCTGACCTGTGTCAAGATCTCTGAACTTTCATTGCCAATCCGACAGGTCATCCGAGATGCCCGCGGTTTTCTCGCCCAGTTCTTTTACAACACAGATAGATGAGGGCAAAGAAAAAAGGAACTTGGAGTCGAAACCGAAGTCAAGCCTTGTCTTTTGCCCATCTGTTAGCCATTTGGAGGAAGTCGGTATGTTCAGCAGGATTTTGGTGGCGGTGGATCGGTCGGAGCTGAGCCAGGGAGTGTTTCAAAAGGCCGTCCAACTGGCCAAGGCCATGCAGGCCGAGATGATGATCCTCCATGTTTTGTCCCAGGAAGAGCCCGGTGCCCCAGAGCCGCCCATGATCTTGGGGGTGGATTACAGCTCCACCATCAGCGCTGAGCTGTGGCAGTCTTATCGGGAGCAGTGTGCCATCTTCGAGCAAAACCAGATGGACTACCTGCGCTCGCTGGTGGAGAAAGCCGCTGAGCAGGGAGTTCGCGCCGAGTACCGCCTCAACTACGGCAACCCCGGTCGGGTCATCTGCGACTTGGCCCGCTCTTGGAAGGCGGACTTGATTGTGGTGGGCCGCCGCGGCCACTCCGGCCTGAGCGAGCTGTTTTTGGGCAGCGTCAGCAACTACGTGCTCCACCGGGCCCCCTGCTCGGTGTTGACGATCCAGGGCGAGGCTCTGAAAAAAGCAGCCTCAGCCAAAGAAGAGACAACCACCGCCTCTGCCAGCTAAGAAAAGCCCGCCGGCCACCGCTAGGAGCCTGAGGAAGACCCTCCCCGTTGGTCCCTTGTCTCCTCCGCTTTGCCCTCCAGCAAGCGGTTCACTTCGGTTTCCACGCTGTTGAAGGTGCTGAGGTCGATGACGGCAATATCCGGCTGATAGCTGCTTTGTACATAGGCACGCAGGCCGGCAGACGTCAAGCTCAACCTCAAGGGATCCCGACCGTCCTCGCCCTTGGCCTCAAAGGTCAGCTTCAGATCTGGCTCGGCCAAGGCTTTTTGGGCGTCTGGATCCGTCTCCGGCAGGAACTCCTTGGCGCGGGCGGCATTGAGGCTGGAGAAGAGGGAGCTGAGGTTGACCGGCTGGCCCGGTTGCTCCGGATTTTCCCAGCGCAGATCCAGGGATCCCTTCTCCTGGGGCAGAGGATTGAGGGTAACCCGCTCCCCTTGGGATTCCAGGGTAACTGGGCCCACCTGGTTGGGGTTGAGGCGGGCGATGCGGTGATCCCGCAGCTCCTCGAAGTCGGAGCGGAGAATGTCGGCGGTGCTGGTGAGGAGGGTGGCCACCGCCGGGTGCTCGGAGGTGATGACGTACACCTGGCCCTCTTTTTCCGCTCCCAAGGCCACAGTCAGGGTCTTGCCATCCTTGAGCTCAACGGTTAGCTGGGCAGAAGGCTTCTCCAGACCATAAGGAGCCAGCTCCGCTTTGGTTTCAGCCGGAAACTCCACCGCTTGCAGGCGAGACAACGTATTGAGCAGACGGTCGACGTTCAGGTCATCGGCAGGCAGCTCGCGGGGCTCGACGATCTGCCACGTATTTTCTTGTCGCTCCAAGCGAACGACCTCTGGCTCTGCCTCGGCCAACTGCACCTGCAGAGACTTCACCGCCGCTGTGTCAAAGCGCAGCAGAGTTTTGTCCCGCAAAGCCAGCAGAGAAGGCAAGAGGGATCCCTTCTGGGTGCTGGCCAAGAGCACCACCTCTCCCCCTTCTGGCCTGGCGTAGAAGCCGGAGCCGTCGAAGTTGTCGTTGCCAATGTCCAGGCGGTAGGGATCCCCCTCTTGGGGGAAGAGGGCGATCTGGTGGCGCGGCTTATCTAGGCCGAAGGCCGCCAAATCCTCAGCCCCTTCCAGCGTGATTTGAGGCGTGAGGCGGGAGAAGCTGTTGAGCAACTGCTCCACCGGGAAGTCCAGCGCCGCCGACTGGATGGGACGGATAATGCGCCAACGGGATCCCTCTTCTGCCTCAGGAGTGCGCTCCAAAAGGATTTCCTCCGGTTCCCCCTCTTGCTGCTGGCGAATCTCGATGTGGGCAATGGTGTCGGGGGCAAAGTGGAAAAGCCGCGCCCGCTCCGCTTGCTGCTGCTGGCGCAGTTGCTGGAAGTTGTCAAAGAGGAAATACCCCAGCAGAGCAGCCACTGCCAAGCCCAAGAGAATCCAGGTGCTGCGCTTGAACATGCTCGTCCTCCTTGGCCCTATCGTCTTTGCCACCAGAGCACGGCCCCCGATCCCAACGCCACCAGCGGCAGGAGCACCGTCGATCCCAGCACCAGCCAGCGGAAGTTCTGGCCGGTCACGGCAAGACGGCGGTCGGTGATGGATTTGGGGCGAATGGAGATCTGTTCGGTTCGCTCAGTGAGCCAGTTGAGGGTGTTGAGGAAGAGATCGCGGTTCCCCTGCTGCCTCAGGTTGCCGTCGAGGGCGAAGTTGACGTTGCCGATCACCACCAGCCGAGCCTCGGTCGGCCCCTCCTGGGATTCTGAGGTCTTCTGATCGCCTTTCACCTGGCGGGTCAGGGCTACGCCCAGGGTCAGGGGGCCGGGCTTGTCTTGATCCGGGTCAAATTGCAGCGGGCCGGCCTCTAGGTTGGGGCTGGTCTCTCCCCAGCTCTGCGGGCTGGTGCGCAGCAGAGGCGTGGCCTGGATCCCTTCGCGGACCTCAGTGTCTACAGAACGGGCCAGGGGGAAGAGGGTCATCAGCCGCTGTTCTGCCAGGGGAGCGGTGATGGGGTGATCCCCGTAGGTGGTAACCAGGGCCACCGCCGGCCCCGTGCCCAAAAGCTGGCTGACGCTGCTCACCTCAATGATGAAGTCATCCCCCAAAACCACGCCCCACTCCTCCAGCAAGGGATCCAGGCCGGCATCCACCCGTGGCCCAATCAAGAGCAGCAGCCGCCCCCCTTTGGCCAGGTAGTCCTGCAGCTTCTCCACCTCGCCGGGGAAGAGAGCCCGCTGCGGCCCTGCCAAGACCAACACATCCGCCTCCTCTGGGATCTGCGACTGCACCAGGTTCAGCGGCTCCACCCGGTAGCCCTCCTGGCCGAGGGCTGCCACCGCCTGGGCCAGGGTTGGGGTGCCCTCGCGAGCTTCCAGGCTCACCTCCCCATGCCCCTGTACAAAATAGGCCACCACTTCGCCGCGGTTAACCACCTTGGCCAGCACAGGGGTGAGCTTACTCTCCAGCTCAGGGGCGGGCGGCTGGGGCAGTTGTTGGCGGTTATTGCCCGATTCGACCACCAGGGTGTTATTTTGGGTAACCTGCAGCCGCTGGACAGTGAGGGGATCGCGGTTGGGATCCACAAACTCAAACTGGAAGCGCTCGGGGTTGAGGCGGCGGTAGCGCTCCAGCTGTTCCCGCAGGTTGGGATCGGGGGCGGTGGTGACCACCCAGACTTTCATTGGCTGGGCCAGCCCTTGCACCAATTGCCGCGTCTGGGGGGAGAGGGTAAACAGCCCCTCTTCCGTGAGATCCAGGCGCAGGTCGTAGCGCACCGCCACGACGTTGAGCAACACCAAGATCACGGCCATCGCCGCCGCCGCCACCAGGATGTTGGCGTTGGTCTGGGTGGAGCGCAGGCCCAGGAACAGGCTCACTTCCTTCCGGTGGGTGAGGCCCCAAACCACCACCAGGGCCAAGCCCGTGGCCATCAGGCTCAGGGGCACCGCCGTCCAGCCGGTGAGGGCAGCTCCCACCAGCAGGCCGATGGCCACGACGCCAAGGCCGACGATCCCCGTCCAATCTGCCAATGCCTGCCAAGCTTTCATCACCGCACTCCTCCCAACGCAACCCTAGCTCTGCTGCCAGCGCAGGCTTTCCACCGATTGCACCGTGGCAAACAGCCCCAGCACGATGATGCTGAGGAAAAGGACAACACTGCTGCTGCTGAGGATCCCTTGCACCCAGTTGCTGTACTGCTGCAGCAGCGAGACATGCCTCAGAGTGGCGGCAATCCAGTTGCTCTCCTGGCCGGCTGCCGCGTCGATGACCCAGAGCAGCAGGATCAGCCCAAAGGTAGCCACCGCCGCAATAAGGGTGCTGTCGGTCAGGGAAGAGATGAACAACCCCAGGGCCATGACGCTGCCGGCCAGCAGAGCAAGCCCCACATAGCCCATCAGGGTCAGGCGGTAGTCCACTGCTGGGTTGGCGCTACTCAGCACCAGCACGTGGTAGACCAGCGGCGGCAGCAGCAGCGTGATGAAAAACACCCAGACCGCCAGCCACTTGCCCAGGGCCACCTCCAGGTTGGTGATGGGGGAAGTGGCTAACAGCTCCATGGTGCCCCGCCGCCGCTCCTCGGCGTAGGAGCTCATGGTAAAGATGGGCAATAAAAATAAGGAAAGCGTGCCCAGCAGATTGAGAAACTGCTGCGACAGGATGGTGGCGGCATCAAAAGGGTTCTCTTGGCCAAACTGGGCAAAGAGATCCACCTGCTGCGAGAAGTTGATCACCCGCACCAAGATGTTGACGAAGAAAAACCCCGCCAGTCCCCAGAACACCGCCGCCACCACGTAGGCAATGGGGGAGGTGAAGTAGCCGCGCAGCTCTTTGCGAAAAATGGCAACCACGCCGTTCATGCCGCTTCCTCCAACGCGCCTTCGGATCCCTCTTGGGTAGTGAGCTGCAGGAAAATCTCCTCCAAAGAAGCCTGGGGACGGCCGATCTCGTAGAGGTCGATCCCCGCCTGTACCAGGGCCCTGGCCACCTCCGGGATCCAGCCTTCTGCAGAAACATGGCTCTTCAGGTGCACCTGCCAGCGAGGGGGATCGGATCCCAGGGCCTGCAAGCTCACCACCTCCACCTGGGGCAGGTTCTGCAGGGCCGCTCGGATGGCCGTTTCCTCAGGAGCGCCCACCACCAGCTTCGCCTGCTGCCGATCCTGAAGCTGGGCCGTCAGCTCGGCGGGCGTGCCAATGGCCGCCACCTGGCCGCGGTTGATGATCACCACCCGGTCGCAGGTCATGCTCACCTCCGGCAGGATGTGGGTGGAGAGGATGATGGTGTGCTCTCCTGCCAGGCTCTTGATGAGGTTGCGCACCTCGATAATTTGCTTGGGATCCAGCCCAATCGTGGGCTCGTCCAGGATGATCACCGGCGGGTCGTGCACCAGGGCCTGGGCCAGGCCCACCCGCTGCTTGTACCCCTTGGAGAGCTTGCGGATCAAGGTGTGGCGCTTGTCTTCCAGGCTGCAGCGGCGGATCACCTCGTCCACCCGTCGCGGCCGATCCCCGGCGCTGACCCGTTTGATCTGGGCGACAAAGTCCAGGTAGCTCTCCACCGTCATGTCCGGGTAGAGGGGCGGGTTTTCTGGCAGGTAGCCGATGCGCTGCCGCACCGCCATAGGGTTTTCATGCACATCGAACCCGGCCACCCGCGCCGTCCCCTCGCTGGCAGGCAAATAGCCAGCCAAAATGCGCATAGAAGTGGTTTTGCCGGCGCCGTTGGGCCCCAGAAACCCCATGATCTCGCCGGCGTTGACCTGGAAAGAGATGTCGCGGATGGCCGTAAAGCTGCCGTAGGTTTTGCTCAGATGTTCCACTTCGATGGCAGCCTTGGTTGCAGGAGCAGTGGATAAACCTGTCATCGGCGGCTCCTAACCTAGAGGGTCAGCGGGAGTTGGCCAACAGCCCAAGTCCGGAGATGGGAAAGCGCGCAGCCCTTCTCTTGTGAAATAGGCGGAGGTTGAGAGCAACAGAGGCAGCAGCGCCGAGGCCATCAGCAAACTTAGCACAGCAGCGGCAGGGATCCGCAAACACAGCCAGCTCCTTCCCCCCTTTGGTGGGGACTCAAGGTACCAAGGATCCCCACTCCTCCAGCCCCAAGACCCGGCTCTCCCCTGGGCGGGCCGGCACCACCTCGCCAATGGGAAAGGCTTCGGGGAGCAGGGATCTCAGCCGATTTTCCGCCTCAGGAGGGATCACCAGCACATAGCCTACCCCCAGGTTGAAGGTGTTGAACATCTCCAAGGTCTCCACTTGGCCTTGCTCCTGCAGCCAGAGAAACTCCGGTGGGATGGGCCAACTGTGGGGCTCTAGCCGCGCCGCCTGCTCCGGAGCCAAACAGCGGGGCAAGTTTTCTGGGATGCCGCCGCCGGTGATGTGGGCCATGCCGTGGAGGGGGATCCCTGCTGCCTGCAGCCGCTGCACTGCCTGGACATAGATGCGGGTGGGAGTGAGAAAGACCTCCGCCAAAGGCCGATCCCAGCCAGGGGGTTGGTGATCCCAAGGCCAGCCCCGCTCGGCCACAATGCGCCGCACCAGGCTAAAGCCGTTGCTGTGCAACCCGCTGCTGGGCAAGGCCCACAACCGATCCCCAAGCTGCACCCGCGAGCTGTCGAGAACGTCTGCCCTCTCGACGATCCCGACGCAAAAACCCGCCAGGTCGTACTTGCCGGGCGGGTAAAACCCCGGCATCTCTGCCGTCTCCCCCCCCAGGAGTTGGCAGCCGGCCTCCTGGCAGCCCTCCAAGATGCCGTCGATCACCTGCCAAAGCGCTTCCGGCTCCAGCTTGCCGGTGGCAATGTAGTCCAGGAAAAACAGCGGCCTGGCCCCCACCGTCAGCACATCGTTGACACACATGGCCACCAGGTCGATGCCCACGCCGCGGTGCTGCCCCCACTGCTGGGCGATCTCCAGCTTGGTGCCCACTCCATCAGTGCCGGCAACCAGAACCGGGGCCCGGTAGCCCGCCGGTAGCTCCAACAAGCCGGCAAAGCCGCCAATGCCGCCCAAGGTTCCTGAAGAACCTGAAGACTGAGCTTGAGAGCCTTCAACGCGCTCCCGGATCCCCTTGACAAAAGCGCGTCCGAGTTCAATGTCAACCCCTGCTGAGCGGTAGTCCAAGATGCCGAAAATCCTTATGCTGACGGGACTTGGGCTTTTGCCCTTGGCCGGGCAAGCTTGTCAACTTCGAAACCTATGGTACATTAACTTCTGTTTTACTGTCGCATTGGACGTTGTACAGGAGTTTCGAGAGGAGCGCGGCCTCATGCGAAATTGGAAGCGGCTTGGACAGGGACTGGCTCCCGCCCGCCAAGTGGGCTTGGTCGGCTGTCTCTGTGTTACGGCCTTCAGCTTGCCGGCAGGTATGTTGGGCAGCCCAACCTCGCGGGCGCAAGCCTCAACTCGCAGCGGCTCCCCTAGTGCCAGAGCAACCCAGCTATCCCCCAAAACCCACTCCCTCTCCCCGGCAACTGACCTTGTCTCTCCCCCCCAACCCAACGCTCCCCCGCCAGCCAAACTCGGCACCTTGAACCCCCAACACTCGCAGTCTCTTTCCCTGGCTCGCCGGGCAATCCCTTCTCGGCCAATGGAAGAGCCCATCCTCAAGATCGGCGAACAGCAGCAGTCGTCCAGCCAGCCTGTCTCCACCCTCTACGACTACCAGATGGACGGGCGGCAGGTGGTCACCGTCTACGTTCGGGATCTCCCCGTTGTCAGCTTTGTCGAGCAGCCCGGGTTGGAGTCGCCGCTGCTGCGGGCCAGCTCCCTCGTGGCCCGGCTCAACCAAATGGCCCAGGGATCCCTGAAGGACACGACCATTACTCTGGCTTGGGCAGAGCCCCAATCCGGGGATCCCCTCTACGCGGTTCGGGTAAACGACGAGGAATTGCTGCGCATCGACGAAGGAGTGCTGCTGCTGGATAACCAACGCCCGGTGGATACAGCGGTTTTGGCTGCCAATCGTCTGCGCCGTCTGCTGCTGGATGCCCCTCCTCTTGCCCCTTCGGCCCTGCCCCAGCCGGCCACCCTGACTGCCGCCAAAGCCACCGCTGCCCGCCGATCAGAAACTCAGGCCCAGGCGCAACCGGACTCTGTCCGAGTGGTCGGGCCTGTGCAAGAAGGGATCGCCTCCTGGTATGACCTGCACCCCACCCGCCACGAGATGACAGCTGCCCATCCCACCCTCCCCTTCGGCACCGAGGTGCGGGTAACCAACCTGGACAACGGGCGCCAGGCTGTCGTGCGCATCAACGATCGCGGCCCCTTCATCCCCGGTCGGATCATCGACCTTTCCCTGCGGGCGGCGGAGGCCCTGGGGATGGTGCGCTCGGGGCTGGCGCCGGTGCGCCTGGAAGTCGTGCAGCGCTAGCTAAGGCACGGGCGAAAAGCGCTTGGAATCGGGCGAGTAGTGCCAAGCAATGCCGTCCGGATCCCGGCTGCGGCTCCACTCGGGAAACCCACTCTTGAACTTCCAGTAGGTGATGGCGGAGACCACCACCCCCAGCCGCTCTGCCAACTGAGTTTGGTTGAGGGGGCGCAGCGTCGCCCGCGGCACTGTAATCGCCTCCTCGGCAGCGGCAGGGCTGGGCGGCGGGGCAGGACAGGCCGCCGCTGCGGGGGGCTCGGAGAGGGTAGCCGTAGCTGTGGCTGGCGGCTTCTCCCCTTCTAGCAGGCGACTCCGGCTGGGCTCCTGGGCCCGCAACAAGCTAAACTGGCTCAGCAGGCCGACATTTTCCAGGTTTAGCAAATCTTCCAGGTTAGAAGTCTGATGAATCAGTTCCAGCTCGCGGTGAAACTCTTCCTCCAGCACCCGTAGGTAGTGCTGCCGCTTCTGCTCCGACTCTGCCTCCTTGAGCAATCCTAGGGCAAACTTGAGGTTCGAGAGGGGCTCACTCAGATCTTGCAAGAACTTCTTGAACAAAGTGCCCTTGACCTCTGCAAACTGCTGCAACTGCTGCAGCTTCTGTCGCAGCTCCTCCAGCCTTTTCTCCTCCAGCCTGCGGCTTTCTAGGCTCTGCCGGTGGTTGTGCAAGGCAATTTCGATGGCGGTGTAGAGCTCCCGCTCTTTGAAAGGTTTGATGATGTAGCCAAAAGGCTGTGTCTCCTTAACGCGAGAGAGAGTGTCCTCATCAGCGTAGGCCGTCAGGTGCACCACCGGAATGTTGAAGCGCTCGGCGATCCGCTTGGCGGCTTCAATACCGTCGAGATCCCCTTTCAAAACGATGTCCATCAAGACCAAGTCCACCGACATTTCCTCCAGCCATCGGATCGCTTCTTCGCCAGAGGACGCGATGGCCGGCACCGCATAGCCAAATTTTTTCAGGACGTTGGCGATATCCTTGGCGATGATCTTCTCGTCTTCGACAACCAGAATGCTGCCTTTGGCAAGCATGGGAACTTTCTTCAAGGCTGGCTCCTCGGAAAGGTAATGATGAAAGTGGTACCCGACTTGTTTCTCAATTCTATCTTGCCCTGGAGCTGATCGGTGAGAGTTGCAACCAGTTGTAAACCCAAAGATTGAGTTTCCTTGAAATCGAAGTTGCTGGGCAGGCCAATGCCGTTGTCAGAGACGCGCAACTGAGTATAAGTACGGGTTTGCTTAAAGTGGACGTCGATCTGGCCGCTGCGGCCTTTGGGAAAGGCGTATTTGAGGCTGTTGGTGACCAGCTCGTTGATGATCAGGCCACACAAAACTGCCTCATCGAGGTTGAGGCGGATCCCTTCGGCGCGGATGCTGGCGCGAATGATCTCGGGGTTCACGCCGTAGGAGTGGAAAAGATTAGAAATTAAATTGTGGAGGTACTGCCTCAAATCCACAGCAGCCAGGTTGTTGGACTGGTACAGGCCCTCGTGGATCAAAGACATCGCCTGAATGCGGCTGCCGGCGTCCTTAAAAACGCGGGCATACTTGTGGCTTTTGATTTGATCCGCCTGGAGCCGCAGCAGGCTGGAGATGATTTGCAGGTTATTTTTGACGCGGTGGTGGATCTCCCGCAGCAGAATCTCTTTTTCCTGCAGGGCCGCCTGAATCTGCAGCTCCGCCCGTTTTTCTTCGGTAATGTCTTCAGAGATGCCGATGATGAAGAGGTTTTTGCCTTCGGGATCCCGCACTGCTGAGACTGCCAGGCGACACCAAACCACCTTGCCGCTGCGGTGGATATAGCGTTTTTCCAGGTGGTAGCGATCCCGTTGGCCGTTCAAAACTTCCTGGAAGAGTCGCCAATCTTCCTCGAGGTCGTCCGGGTGGGTGAGGTCGCAGAAGCTCTTGTTGACCAATTCGGCGCCGCTGTAGCCAAGGATCTCTTCCAGGGCGGGGTTCACCTTGAGGTAACGGCCCTGCCTATCGACGATGGAAATGCCCAGGGCCGACTGCTCAAAGATGCCCCGCAAACTCAGCTCGCTTTGGCGAAGGGCTGCCTCGGCTTGCTTGCGCTCGGTAATGTCCAAAATTTGGCTGAGAAAGTAGCTGGGATCCCCTTGGGCGGTGCGCACCAGGGTGATGCGGAGAAGGGCATAGACAATTTGCCCGTTCTTGTGAATGTAGCGTTGCTCCTGTTCGCAGTGGTGCACCTCGCCGGCCAGCAGGCGGTTGGTGCTCTCCAAGGTGACGGCGATGTCGTCGGGATGGGTGATGTCGAGGACGGTTTTCCCCTCGAGATCTTCTAGGGTGTAGCCCAGGGTTTCGGTAAAGGCGGCGTTGATTTGAAAATAGGTGCCATCCAGGTGGGTCATGGCCTTGGCGATGGGGGACCACTCAAAGGATTGGCGGAAGCGTTCTTCGCTTTCTTTGAGGGCCACTTCTGCCTCGACGCGGGCGCTGATGTCGATCACCTGGTTGAGAAACTGGGTGGGCTGGCCGGCTCCATCGGTAAGCAGGGCGGCCTGGAACAGCACATGGACAACTTGGCCGGAACGGTGGATGTAGCGAATCTGCCGCTGGCTGATGGAGACTTTGCGTGTCAAGAGAGCCTCGTTAGCCGCCAGCAGTTGGTTGACATCGTCGGGGTGGAGGATGTCCAGTTGTTGCCGACGCTGCAACTCTTCGGGGGTGTAGCCGACGATCTGGGCAAAGGCCTCGTTGACCTGGATAAATCGCCCCTGCAGATCCACCAGAGCAATGCCGTTGGGAGCCAGCTCAAAGATCTGCCGGAAATGATTGGCGCTCTGTTGCCAGGCTTGCTCTATACGACGACGTTCGGCTTCCAGTTGCTTGGACTCGGTGATGTCTTCGGCGATCCCTGCCACCCGGTAGACCTTGCCCTCTTTGTCGAGGATGGGAAAGGTGCGTTCTCGCAGCCAGAGGAGGCGGCCATCGGGGCGGCAGAGGCGAAAAACCACATCGGTGGGTTGGCCCTGAAGTTGGGCTTGAAAAATGGCGGGGAACAGCCAGCGATCGTCAGGGTGAATGCGGCGCATCCAGGCCTGGGGATTGGCGTAGGCCTCTGCAGGGGAAAGGCCCCAAATGGCTTCACAGGCGGGGCTGACGTAAATCAGCTCTTTGCCGCAGAGCGTTGAAATCCAAAACAGTTGCTGGCTGTTCTCAGCCAGTTGCAAAAAACGATGTTCGCTCTCTCTGCGGGCTTCTTCCAGTTGCTGTTGCCGTTCTTTAAGCTGGCGGGAGGCTGTAATATCGGTAACAAACCCTTCAAAATAGAGGGGCTCCCCCTGCTCGTTGTACAGGGCGCGGGCGTTTAAAGAAATCCAGATTTTTTTGCCGTCCTTGCGGCAGACCTGCTGCTCCGCGTGCACGACCTGGCCTTCCTTCAGCATGCGCTGTACGAACTCAGATCGCTGCTCTGGATCGCCGTAGATCTGAGTGCCGATATCGGAGACGTGGCGCATCAAATCTTCCGGGGATTCGTAGCCGAAAATATGGGCCAGAGCCGGGTTGGCCACCAGATATTTCCCTTCTGGAGTGGTTTGAAAAATCCCTTCGACGGCGTTCTCGAAGATCGGCTGGTAGCGGGCGGCGGTGCTGCGGCTGTGCTGCAGTTGCGTCTGGAGCTGCTCGAGGGCTTGTCGCTGCTCCTGGGCCTGGAGCAGGATGTGTCGCAGGCTAAGGGCGATGAGGTCGATCTGTCCCCGTTCGGGGAGGCTCAGTTGGCGGGGGCGCTCCCCCAGCAGGTAAAGTGTTGCCAGCCGCCTCCCTCCCTCATCCAGCAGGGGAAAGGCTTCCTGAAAGGGCCAAGATCCGCCGATGGGGTTGGGCGGCTCGTTGCCGGGGATCTGCTGGGGGTTGGGGTAGAGGATCCCTTTTGCAGGCGAGTCGGAATGGGATCCCGGCTGGACCAGTTCTAGATAGACCCAGGGTACGTTCAGCAGTTGCCCCAGCAATTGCAACAGCGGGTACAGCGCCGCAGCGGACTCTGTCTTCAGTTCAGTTGGAAGGGACAGCTCTTCCCTGGCGGCGGCCTGCCCGGCAACACAACCGTTCACAACGGATCTTGGTGACCTAGAAATGGGAGGCGACATGGGAAAAACTCGGCTGGGAAGCTAGCTCTACCCAGTCCATCAGGATAGATGGGGGGTACCTGTTGAGTTGGTCTTCACAGGGCAAAAAGCAAGGGATCCCCTCCAGGTACGCCCGTTCTGCACCCCCTATCTATACTTTAGCGATGCTCTGGAGAAACTTTAGTGAAACATGCTGCTGACGGAGCTGTCTTCGTGAATGCGCCAGATCGCTTCTCCCAGCACGCTCGCCACCGAGAGGACGGTTAAGCCTGGAAAATGCCGCTCTGGAGGGATGGGGATGGTGTTGGTGACGATCACCTCTTCAAACAGCCCGCCCTGCAGGCGTTCGATGGCGGGATCGGAAAAGACCGGGTGAATGGCGCAAGCGTAAACCGCCTTGGCTCCCGACTTGCGCAGCAACTTTGCCCCTTCGGAAATGGTGCCCGCCGTATCGATCATGTCATCCACAAGGATGGCGATTTTACCGCGCACATCGCCAATGAGGTTCATGACTTCCACGTCGTTGTGGGCCTGGCGGCGCTTGTCGATAATCGCCAGCGGGGCTTCCTTGAGTTTTTTGGCAAAGGCGCGAGCCCGCGCTACTCCCCCTACATCGGGAGAGACGACCACAATATCCTCGTCGAGCAGGCCTTTTTCTTTGAGGTAGGCCTGCAGAACCGGCTGGGCATAGACGTGGTCGAGGGGGATGTCGAAGTAGCCCTGGATCTGGGCCGAGTGGAGATCCATGGCCAGCACCCGGTGGGCTCCCGCCTGGGTGATCATGTTGGCCACCAGCTTGGCGGTGATGGCTTCCCGTCCGGCGGTTTTGCGGTCGGCGCGGGCGTAGCCGTAGTAGGGCAAGACGGCGGTGATCTGGCGGGCCGAGGCGCGGCGGCAGGCGTCGATGATCACCAACAGCTCCATCAGGTGATCGTTGACCGGGCGGCAGGTGGGCTGCACCAAGTAGACATCGGCACCCCG
>Ga0308407_1000530_pt1 | contig 26920 bp, 17 predicted proteins | sample HotsprSampleMSe2_FD_203476 | JGI IMG/M metagenome (GOLD analysis project Ga0308407, IMG submission 203476) | Hot spring phototrophic mat microbial communities from Mushroom Spring, Yellowstone National Park, Wyoming, United States - 20060911_MSe2 ...
TCAAACAGACAGATTACTTCGGTTTGCTATCGCAAACCTCGTAATGACGTTGTTTTTTTGCCTTAGCATTACTTGTTATACACTACCAAAATGTAAATATACGTTTAATTTTGTGGAACTACTTAATTATACCTATTAAAAGTAAGTGTTTTTTTGATGAAGTATAAGCACGCAAAGAAGCCTTTTCAATGAAGGGCTTTTTTGTTTTTTTGAGTAAATGTTTTTGCAATTTAACACTAAAAAATGATATTTTTGGGTAAAAATTCAAAAACGAAAAAAGTGGACGAGAAAAAATACAATATCTTATACGTAGATGACGAAGAGAGTAATCTTCGCATTTTCAAAACAGCTTTTAAAAGAGACTATAACATTTTTTTGGCTTCATCGGGTTTGGAAGCTATCAAGGTTTTGCATCAGCAGGCAATTCATCTGATAATTACAGACCAAAAAATGCCCGAAATGTCAGGGACGGAATTTTTGGAAAAAACTATTCCCGAATTTCCTAATATTATTCGCATTATCCTGACAGGCTTTTCCGATATTGAAGCAATCGTGAGGGCTGTCAATAAAGCTAACATCTACAAATACGTAACCAAACCTTGGAATCGCGAGGATTTTAAGAAAATCATAGATGAAGCCCTTGCTTTGTATCAGTACCGAGCCGATAAAGACATCAAAATCGCTTTGCTCGAGAAAGAAAACAAAATCCTGAAAGAAAAAATAGAAGAACTCACCGAACAACTACGTTTTTACAAGAACGTTTAACGTGGCTGTGCGGCACATACATAATGTTTTCTTACGATTTTCGTAAGGGCTTTGATGTTGGGCAAATCCGAAGCCTCTGAAATATCCATCACCTTGCCGTTTTTTGTAAGTATCAGAATGGGATTGGTTTTTTCTTCATAAGCCATATTTTTGGTTGTGCCTTTCACCAAAAAATAATCTATTTCATTTTTGGCAATTTGTAATTGTTTGGCGATTTTTTTTCTTTGCTCACGAATTATATCGTGGCTGATTTTTTCTTTGGTCAGAACGATTTTGAAAAGTTTTCGTTCTAAAATCATTTTGCAAAGCAAAGACAAAACTCTATCTTGGTGATATTGCCACACCTTGATAGCTCCCCATACGTCAAAATCATCTAATTGAGCGAAAGCCTCCAAATATTCTGGTTTTTGGTGCATATCTTCGAGGCTTACTTCGTTTTGCATAAAGTACGCCAAAGCAGGGCTGGCAAAGATTTCTTCGCCATTTTGAGCTAAAAATTTAGCTCTACGGATAGTTTGCACAATCATTTGCTCGGTGCTGATGGTGGTTTTGTGCAAATACACTTGCCAATACATCAACCTACGAGCTGTCAGGAAATTTTCAATGCTGTAAGTGCCTTTTTCTTCAATCACTAAATTTTCTTCGTGCAGGGTTAGCATTTTGAGTATTCTATCGCCGCCGATAGCTCCTTCGCTAACGCCTGTAAAGAAGCAATCGCGTTGCAGATAATCTAACCTATCTACATCTAACTGACTGCTGACGAGTTGATGAAAAAAAGGTCTTTCGTATTGATTAGTAAAAATTTTGATAGCCAAATCTAATTTTCCCTCAAAATGCTCGTTTAGCTTTTTCATCAAAAGCAAAGACATTTTTTCGTGGTGGATATTTTGCAGAATGGTACTTTCTAAGGCGTGTGAAAGTGGGCTGTGTCCTATATCGTGCAAGAGAGCGGCAATTTGAGCGGCTTGACGTTCTTCACGGCTAATGGCAAAATCCTTGCTTTCTAATGTATCTAAGGCAACGCCCATTAGGTGCATCACGCCTAAGGCGTGGTGAAAGCGTGTGTGCAAAGCTCCCGGATAGACAAAATCGGTCAGTCCGAGTTGGCGTATGCGTCGCAAACGCTGAAAATACGGGTGTTCTATTAGTGATAAAATCAGCCCCTGTGGTATCTGAATAAAGCCGTGAACAGGGTCATTGATGATTTTTCCCTTACTTTTCATTTCGGTTTTTGAACAAATTTAGCAATCAAATTTGAGTTTTCTACGAAAAAAACATAAATTTGCTATCAGAGATTGCTAACTACCTCCAAACACCCAAATTTTTTATCTTCACGTTTTTGTGTGCTTTTATGCAAACTGCCAAAAAATTTTTAGAAAATTCCGAAAAAAAAGCCTTCGATTTAAAGCACCGCCAAACTATCAATTTCAACATAGGAAAATATGATGATGCCGTAAAAAAAGGGCTGAAACAATACCAAAACCACGAATTGGCTCGTGAGCGTGCCTCATATCTGAAAACGCAGGCAATTGCTCACTTAGACGAATTGCTTTTAGATTTTGAAGAAAACTTCACCAAGCGTGGCGGAAAAGTAATTTGGGCAAGTGATGCAAATTCGGCTCTAAAAAGTATTTGGGAGATTTTTCAGCGATATGGGGCAAAATCGGTGGTAAAATCAAAATCAATGACTACCGAAGAAATTCATTTGAACGAATTTTTAGAAAAAAAAGTCGTTGAAACCGTAGAAACTGACTTGGGCGAATACATCGTACAACTTGCAGGACAAAAACCCTACCATATCGTAACGCCTGCGATGCATATGTCCAAACAAGATGTTGCCGATTTGTTTGTAGAAAAACTACGCATTTCACCTACCGAAGATGCCCAAGAACTTACCCTTACAGCTCGCCGAATTTTGCGTGAAAAATACCTTGAAGCCCCTATCGGCATTACTGGGGCAAATTTCCTAATAGCAGACGTAGGAGCTATCGCCATCACCGAAAACGAAGGCAATGCCCGTATGACGACCACCTTTCCGAAAGTACATATCGCTATCGCAGGTATTGAAAAAATTATTCCTAAATTAGAGCAGTTAGATTTGTTTTGGCATTTGCTCGCTACCAGTGGCACAGGACAAAAAATGACCGTCTATAACACAATCTACTTCGGACCTCGCCAAGCCAACGAAACCGACGGACCCGACGAGATGTATGTGATTTTATTGGATAATGGTAGAACTCGCCTTCTTGCCGACCCCGAAAAACGCGAAGCTCTCAATTGTATTCGTTGTGGTGCTTGTCTGAATGCCTGTCCTGTCTATAAAAATATCGGTGGGCATAGCTACGAAACTACTTACAGCGGACCGATTGGCTCGGTAATTACGCCACACCTTGCAGGAATGAAAGAATACAAACATCTTAGCTTTGCAAGTTCGTTGTGTGGGGCGTGCAGTTCGGTATGTCCCGTGAAAATCAATATTCATAACTTGCTCTTGCTCAATCGCAAACAAAGCGTAGAAGAGAAAAGAACAACAAGATTAGAGCGTTTGGGCTTTTTCTTGTGGAAAAAAGCAATGCTCAACCGCAAACTGATGGACTGGCTCAGTGCTAAAACCAAAAACAAATGGCTGAAACGGCTTTTTGGCAAAACTTGGGGCAAAAAACGTACTATGCCCCAAATTGCACCGAAAAGTTTCGCCCAACAATGGGAAGAAAGAATGAAGATGCGTTGATATAAATGCAAGACCTCTTATAGCATTCATAAGTGATTAGACACAAGAGACAAGAGGCAAGAGACAAGACAAAAAATTGTCTATCAGTATTTTGTCTCAGTAAAAGTGTCCTTTTAATTTTGTGGAACTACTTAACTAACACTATAAGAGGTGTCTTTATCTCAACAAGTTTTTAATTGGTATTCAAACACTTGATTAGCAAAATCTAAGGCTTCTTGCAGAAATTGTGATGAATAATTGAGCGAAACGCCAAATTCTTCTAAGGTTGTGATGATTTTTTCGGTAGCGATATTGCCTGTAAGTTCATCTTTTGCCATAGGGCAACCGCCAAAGCCTTTCAAAGCTCCATCAAAACGCCTGCAACCTGCTTGGTAGGCGGCTTTTATCTTTTCGGTAGCTGTGTTGGGATTGCTATGCAAATGTACGCCCCATTCAATTGTAGGTATTTGGGTAGCAAGATGCTCAAACAAAACCCTGATGTTTTCGGCAGTTGCCACGCCGATTGTGTCGGAGAGAGCTAAAATTTTTACGCCTAAATGTTGCAATTTTTCAGCCCACATTTCTACAATTTCAGGACTATACGGCTCATCGTAAGGATTGCCAAAAGCCATAGAAAGATAAACTACTTGCTTCTTGTTGTGTTTTTGGCACAAATCCTGAATTTGAGCAATGTTTTCTAAACTTTCGGCTATGCTTTTGTTAGTATTTCTCTGCTGAAATTCTTCCGAAACCGATAACGGAAAACCCAAATAACTGATTTGCTCAAACTGACAAGCCTGTTCTGCTCCTTTTAGATTAGCGACGATGGCAAGTAGTTTTGTTTTGGTTTCGCTTAGTTCCAATTTTTCAAGCACTTGGGCAGTATCTTGCATCTGTGGGATAGCTTTCGGCGAAACGAAACTGCCAAAATCTAAGGTGTCAAAACCGACTTGTAAAAGCAAATTCAAATACTTGATTTTCAATTCGGTAGGGATAAACTCCTTGATGCCTTGCATCGCATCACGCGGACATTCTACGATTTTTATCATTTCTTTTTTCCGTAAAAGTATGAATTTAGCCCAAAAATTCAAAAATTTGCAATGCCTGTTTTTATTTGTTTCTTCTTAACTCAAAATTTATGAAATTATCTGATTATTATTACCAACTACCCGCCGACCGAATCGCCCAAAAACCACTACCTCAAAGAGATAGAGCTAAACTGCTTTTTTACGACAGAGGTGAGATAAAAGATTTTTCATTTTATCAAATTCCCGACCTCTTGCCCGCCGATAGTTTCTTGTTTTTCAACAATACCAAAGTAATTCCCGCCCGATTGCTCCTGCAAAAACCCACAGGTGCAACGATTGAAGTATTTTTGTTAGAACCCACCCAACCCGCCGACGTAGCAGTGGCTATGAAAACAACCGATAAGTGTGTTTGGAAGTGTTTAATCGGTAATAAAAAGCGTTTTAAAGAGCCTTTACACATTGAGTTACAAGCCAAATTGGAAAAAGTTAGCCTACAAATAACTTTGAAAAACGAGCAAGAAGTGCATTTCACTTGGGATAATTCCCATATTTCTTTTGCCGAAATATTACATCATTTAGGAAAAATTCCACTGCCCCCTTATATCAAAAGAAGCACTCAGAAAGAGGACGAGGAGCGTTATCAGACCATTTTTGCCGAAAAAGAAGGAGCCGTAGCCGCCCCGACTGCCAGTCTGCATTTTACAGAAGCTATTTTTGAAAAATTAGCTCAAAAAGGTATTGATAAAGATTTTCTCACGCTTCACGTAGGGGCAGGCACGTTTCAGCCTGTAAAAGAAGAAAATTTCAGAAAGCACACGATGCACTCCGAAAAAATTGTTATCAGCCTTGCCAACGTAGAAAATTTGCTCAAAAACTTATCAAAAAACATCATTGCCGTAGGCACTACCGCTATGCGAACTTTGGAAACATTGTACTGGTTTGGAGCAAAAATTTTGCAACAAAAACCACAAAAAGCACGTATATTTGTAGAAAAACTATTGCCTTATGAGCTACAAAATCCACCTTCGGCAGAGGAGGCTTTGGAGGCTCTAAAAAACTTTATGCTTGCCCACAGCTTGCAAGAGATACAAGGCGAAACAGAAATTTTTATTTTTCCTTCGTACCAGTTCAGGATTTGTAAAGGTCTGATAACGAATTTTCATCTACCAGCTACTACGCTTATTTTATTAGTGGCGGCTTTTGTAGGCGAAGATTGGCGTAAAATTTATGAACACGCTTTACAAAATGATTATCGTTTTTTAAGTTACGGCGATTCGTCTTTGCTTCTACCCCAAAAATAAGCCTTTGACTACAAAGAATTTATATTTTTTTGTGTTTTTTTAAAAAACTTAACTTTCAGGTTTCGTTTTTTTTTAGCACTTTTGCTCCCCGATTTTTGGGAAAATTGCTTGAGGGGCTTAATTTTTTTTTGAAAAATTATCTCAGATAGGGATTTTTTGCTTAGATTTATTTCAAAACAATTAACAGAAAAGACGTGCTTAAACATTCAATTTCCTCAAATTTGATGACAAAAGACCACAAAGCCGTATGGGAAAGTTGTTTGCGTATTATTGAGCAGAATTTGCCTGAACATAACTTTAAGACTTGGTTTGGTCCAGTAGTGCCAATTAGCGTTCAGGACAAAGTGCTGACCATACAAGTCCCAAGTCTTTTTTATTATGAATGGATAGAGGAAAATTATGCCGATATTCTTCGCAAAGCCATAGACCAAGTAATAGGTATAGACGGAAAGTTGGAGTACTCGGTAGTAGTGGATAGAGGCGATGCTAATAGCTTGCCCAAAACAATGACCGTGCCTAATAATAAAATTGATTTAGACATAAAGGGCAAGGAGCAAGCAGAACCTAATTTGGATTTACAAAGGCGTAAACAAAAAATATTAAAAGAATATGAAGCGTTTTTTAGGGATATTCAGTTGAATGAAAATTATACTTTTGATAATTTTATAGAAGGTGAATGTAATCGTTTGGCTCGTTCGGCAGGTTTTGCGGTTGCCAAAAAACCAGGTGTAACCGCCTTCAATCCACTGATGCTTTATGGAAATGTAGGGCTGGGAAAAACACATTTGGTACAAGCCATTGCCAATCATATACGTTTCAATTCGCCCGAAAAGATTGTTTTGTATATTTCTTCCGAAAAGTTTGTTACTCAGTTTATGGAAGAAATCAAAAATCAAAATATCCAAAAGCTAATTAATTTTTACTTAGAAATAGATGTTCTCATTATAGATGACATACAATTTTTGGCAGGCAAAGAACGTACCCAAGATATGTTTTTTCATATCTTCAATCATTTGCATCAAAAAGGTAAGCAAATTATTATGACCAGCGACCGCCCTCCACGTGACCTGAAAGGTTTGGAAGATAGGTTGCTTTCGCGTTTCAAATGGGGGCTTACTGCCGATCTCCAACAACCCGATTTTGAAACTCGCGTAGCGATTATCCAAAAAAAACTCCAAAACGAAGGAATTAGCATTAGTTATGATGTAATTGATTATTTGGCTCATACTATCGATACCAATATCAGGGAGATTGAAGGCGTAATTGTATCGATGCTGGCTCGCTCTAATTTAGAAAGACGTGAAATAGACCTAAAACTTGCCAAAGAAACCGTCGGACATATCGTTCAGAAGATTGATGACTGCCGCCCCGAAAGAGGAAATGTAGATATTGACTACATACAAGAAATTGTTTGTAAATATTTTGGTATTACAGAAGAAGAAATCAAAGGAAAATCAAGAACAAGAAATATCGTCTTGGCTCGGCAAATAGCGATGTATCTGTGCAAAGAATACACCGAACTTTCGCTAAAAGCCATAGGTTTTCACTTTGGAGGTAGAGACCATAGCACCGTGATTCACGCTATACAAACTATTAGCGAGCAAATAGAAATTGATAGTGCCATTAGAAATGATGTAGCAACACTTATGAAGATGTTAAACAAAGATTGATTACGAGTCTTAATTATTTAGTGAAAAATTATTGATTTAACGTATTCGTTATTTACAATCAGCCATGAATTATTCCTTACAATACATTCCTGAACGTACCCAAAAGCCTCGTCAGCACGGACTAACAATGGTGATGGACAAAGGGCTAAGCGTCAGAGAGATAGAAGATTTGTTAGAAGTCGCAAGCGAACACATCGATTTAGTGAAATTGGGCTGGGCTACTTCTTATGTAAGTGCCAATTTGCAGAAAAAATTAGATGCTTACCGAGCAGGAGGCATACCCACGTATTTTGGCGGAACACTATTTGAGGCTTTTATCGTTCGTAAGCAATTTGATGATTACAGAAGATTGCTCGCAAAATATCAAATGTCTTATGCCGAAGTTTCTGATGGCTCTATTGAGTTGCTTCACGAAGAAAAATGCAGGTACATTGCAGAACTCGCCAAAGAAGTAACCGTTCTTTCGGAAGTGGGTTCAAAAGATGCAGAAAAGATTTTAGCCCCCTACCAATGGATAGAATTGATGCAAGCCGAGTTGCAGGCAGGGGCTTGGAAAGTAATCGGAGAGGCTCGCGAGTCGGGTACGGTTGGCTTGTTCCGTGACTCGGGCGAGGTGAGGCAGGGTTTGGTAAAAGAAATTATTCATACCATTACAGCCGAAAAAATTATTTGGGAAGCCCCTCAAAAATCGCAACAGGTCTGGTTCGTGAAACTGCTCGGTGCTAATGTAAATTTGGGAAACATTGCCCCCAGCGAAGTGATTTCGTTAGAAACCATACGTTTAGGCTTGCGTGGCGATACTTTTAGTCACTTCTTGCCCAAAGAATTGCTGTAAATGTATGAATTACTTTTTGGGTGAGTTATATTTTGGACGAAGGTTTTGGCAGTAAGGTTTTATTGCTAAAAATCCCCAAACTACGAGTGGCTTTGCCTGAAAATCACCGACGCAAAAATATTTTTTTGCAGGCAAAATGCATCTCCTCAACGATTTAGAAAAAATTGATATAGACCTGTTCGAGACACTCCAAGCCTACCCCGCCAAAATTGGTGAAAGCATCGAGAATTATCGCTTCCGTGAGGCACTTGGCTACTTAATGGAACTTTCAAGTATCGGAAACAAAAGTGTTTCCAAGAAAATGCACCTTGGAAACTTGCCAAAGATTTTACCAAAAATCAATACAGAATTGAAAACGCCTTACAACTTGCCTTGCAACCTTACTGCCAACTTAGCCTTTTTAGCCGAACCTTTCTTGCCTTTCACGGCTCAAAAGCTCCAAAAAGCCTTAGGCTTGGGCAAATTCTATTGGTACGAACCGGCAAGCAAGATTTACTTATCACAGGGCAAGAAATACAACCAATAGGCTTGCTTTTTGAAAAAATTGAAGACAAAGCTATTACCAAATAGCTCTAAAAATTAGCTGAAAGTAAAAAAATGAACGAGTTGGAAAATAAAAAGCGATTGCCTTTGGCTTCGGAGATTGGAATGGGGCAAAGGTGAGTAGAAAAGCAAACAGCCTCACAAGTTATGAGGCTGTTTGTATGTTAATGTTTCTACTTGTTTCCAACAATTAGTATTGCTTAGCTTGTGGGTTGAACTCAGTCCAGCCTGCTGTCCAGTCGGTGGTACCGAAAGCACCGCGGAAATTAACTTTTTCAAAGAAAGCATCAGCTCCTTTACCTGTCCAAACTGCACCTGTAAGCAAGGGTGAGCCAGCATCGGGCAGTCTTTGTGGGTTATCCAAATTGCTGATAGTTCCTAATTTAAGGTCGGCTGTATTTCTTCTTTCATTACCAAAAGCAGGGGTATCAAACCAAGTTCTTACATCGGCAGTAGTAAAGGTAGGAGGCGAGCCAGCACCAGCGGCTACCACGTCTTGGTTAGCAGAGTAACCAGCTAATACAATCCCTCTCATTTGCACTACATCATTTTGCACATTTACCCAAGTGGGCGAGTTATCAATTCTTAGACCAAAAGGATAACCTACAAAAACACTATTAAAAGCACTTGTACCCGAGTTTCTTCTGATGTGCATACCATTTACAAACTGACCTGAGCCCAGACCTGTAGCAGGAATTTGTGAGGCATCATCAGCTACGTAACAAGTAATGTTAGCAAATACAGGGGTAGTTTTGGGACCGCTTTCAGGGATACCGGGGTTGAAGTTATCAGATTCAAAGCCGTTAGATTGTGAAACGTCGGCGTATCTTCTGTCGCGAACTGAAAAACCAAACTGAACTCTGCCCCTAAAACCAAAATCAGTATCAAATTCATCGTCCCAACCTCTGTGAGCCACCAAATATTTGCTATCTACTGTACCGCCGAACCACTCAAAAGAGTCGTCGCCGCAGTAAGAAACCTGAACGTAATCTATTTTCGTACCTCTACCTACACCGTACAAAGTAAGTCCGTTGATTTCGCTATTAGGTTGAAAAGCAATACCTGAAAACTCAATTCTTACATATTTAATTACGCCTGAGTTGTCGTTTTCATCATTTCCGCCATAAGTACCACGAATACCACCTTCCATAGTAGGTGAAGCCTGATTGACAGGGGCACGCCCCGCAATTACCAAACCTCCCCAGTCGCCATATCCGCGTTGACCAGCAGGTTGATTAGAGGTGAATACAATAGGAGCAGAAGCAGTACCTTCGGCAAAAATTTGTCCTCCTCTCTCTACTATCAAAGTACCTTTTGTGTTTTTATCACCGAAAATTACGGTACCTGGCTCAATAGTAAGTTTAGAACCCTCGGTTACATAAACAAAACCTCTTAGAAGGTACTTTTCAGAAGCCTTCCAAGTTTGCTCTCCTGTAATTTCTCCTGAAACAATAATTTTTCCGTCAGGCGTTCTTTGTACATTGCTTACATTTTCATCGTTCTTTTTGCCGCAGGCTATCATAGCCAACGCAACAAGAGTGGTTAGAAAAATTCTTAGATTTCTCATTGTTTGTAAAATTTAAGGGTTTAAGGTTGAATACTAAAATCTATAAGTTATGGTTGTATTGAAAGTTGCACCGGGTCTGAAAGAACGGAAATCGGAGTCTAAGCCATCGATTTTGCCATTGAGGTTCGAATCTTGGACAAATTTGAAGGGCTGGTTCAGAATGTCTTGCATTGCCAGACGTACCTCCCACTTTTTATCCAAGAAAGACTTAGATACATTGAAGTCTAAGATATTACGAGGCACTTCGTAAAGACTTGGGCGGTTGTTGTTGCCAACTAAGTATAATCTCGGACCTGCTACATTGTAGAGTATGTTTAGCTGGAAACCTTTTTCTTCGCTATTGTAATACAAACCCGCATTTACCAAATATGGCGACTGCCCCACAAGAGTTCTGTTGGAGGGAGCATCTACGTCTGTCAATCCTGTAGAACTTGGTCCCAAATCTACTTGTCTGCCTACATTTACATTGCTGATGAGATAAGAAGCATTTGCTACAACACTAAGATTTTGGAAAAACTTAACACTTGTCCAGTTGTAGAAGGATTTTCTAAATTCAGCTTCTATACCATAGCCTTGGGCACTTTGAGCATTACCAAAACCGAACACGATTGCCGTTCCACCTGCCGAGGTATTTTGTTGATAGGCTTCAATAGGGCTTTGGAAGAGTTTATAGAAAACACCCACAGAAATCAATTCTTCGGCAGAGGGGTAATATTCCCAACGCAAATCTGCATTATCAATAGTAGCTGTCTTCAGCCTTGAGTTTCCTCTTGTATCGGCATTGATATTGAAGTCATAGAAATTAAAAGGGGCAAGCTCTCTAAATTCAGGGCGATTGACCGTTCTGGAATAAGCCAAACGAATAAGCTGCTTATCATTTAGATTATAGGTTGCATTTAGAGAAGGCAGCAAACTCAAAATAGGGTTATTGGCGTTGTCAGCAAAGCCAGAGCGATTGCGAGCCTCTAATTGTTGGATATTATACTCTGCACGCAAGCCGGGTGTAATACTCACTTTCTCGCCCAAGGGAATATAGCCACCTACATACCCCGCAACAAGCGTGTTGAAGCCTTTGTAGCTATCTTCGGGGCTGGTGCCTTCGGCAAAAGTAAGCAATGTAATTCCGTTGATGTTTTCGGGGCGGAAGATTTGCCCTAAGGGCAATATCTTGATTTGCTCTATAGCATCTATATCAACGGTTGCAGGATTGATGAGATAGCTAAAATAACGAGCATTAAACTGGCGTGTTTTGCGTTCAGTGTATAGCCCATAGCGTAGTTTGATAGGATTTTTCTCATTAGCAGAAATTTTATTCAGTTTTTGCTCAATAGCCAGACTTCCTGAGTAAGCGTATTCATTGAGATTAGAAAAATATCTTCCATCTGTCAGGTTTGCTGAGCCGGGTATAGCCAAAACGTATGGTACAGTAGAGTTGGGGTCGGTTTGCCTGATTCTATTGGTTCTAAATCTTCTCCAATCAGGCTCTTGGCGATTGGTATAGTTTAAGCCTGTTGCCCAAGTAAGTACCAAAGCCTCATTATTGAATTTATGTTTTCCTGTAATCTGCCCACCGTAGAAGCTTCTCTGGTCAAATAGTTGAGAATAGTTTATGAAGTCTTGATTTTCCGTAGAAAAAATAGAACCCTCACGAACGATTGTTTCCTTTAGCGTTTGCTGATTAAAAATGTTTTTAAACTCAATTCTGTTATCGGCATTCCAGCTCAAAGACCAGTTGTGTAATAAGCCTAAGCGGATATTGTTGTTATACAAGTCATCATTAAAGCTACCTATTATATTGGCTGGGAGGGCATCGTTTATCAAGTCATTCTGGGTAGCCTGATAATATTGGTGCGAATTGGAATAGTTGATTGAAGTAAGCGTACCGAAGCGTAGATTTTTCTTAGAAAATTTTCTACCCATATTGAAGGCATAGCGTTGGTCTGGCATCACTTTGCGGCGAATGATACCAATATCGGAAGAAAGAGCGTCTCTTCCGATCTTGGCACGTTCTACAGGCGAAAGGTCATTACTCAAAAAAGCAGGGAAATTTTTGGGTAATTTTCTCAGTCCATTATCAAATCCTAAGAAATCGGTGCCACTTCCTTGATAGTCCGAAACTTCTCTTAGCGTTGTACCTATTCGCCCACCATATCCAAAACTGATATTAGTAAAATTTTCTTCGGGAGCATTTTTTGTATAAATTTTTACTGCACCACCCGCAAAGTCGCCGGGTAGTTCAGGTCCTCCCGACTTAAAAATAAGTACCCTATCAATCATGTTGCTTGGTACAAGGTCGAAAGAGAAAGCACGGCTATCAACTTCGGTGGAGGGCGTGTAGATGTCATTTATCATTACGGCGTTGTAGCGTTGGGGCAAGCCGCGTATAATGGCAAAACGCCCCTCTTGCAGAGATACCCCTGGTATGCGGCGAAGTACTTGTGCTGCATCTCTATCTTGCGACTTTTGGATTTGTTCTGAAGAAATCCCTACGGCTACTTGCTCGGCTTCTTTTATTTCTGCAATTACCGAAATATCCGTACCAGTTTGTTTGCGTGCTACTACCTCAATCGTCCCTATTTCGGAGCTTTCGGTGAGTAGTGTTGTATTGATAAGGATAACTTTACCCTTTTCTACCTTGATGTTTTCGATTTCCTTACTTTCGTACCCCACCGCCGAAATAGATACGGTATAGACACCTTCAGGCACAGCAGATATTTGGAAGTAGCCTTCTACATCTGTAGAAGTACCATAGGTAGTTCCTTTGAGCATTACGGTAGCTCCAATGATAGCTTCGTTTGCTCCTTCTTCTTTAAGTTGTCCTTTGATTGTACCTGTATTTTGGGCGAGTACAACACTAAAAAATATAAAAGTAAAGAAAATAGCTGATAAAATTTGTTTCATAAAAATACTCAAATTCGTTAAATTTTTTACAAAGGTAGGCTGCACATATTACCTTTTGCTTAAAACCATATTAAGTATTTTTTATGATTACCGAAGTTAAAGCTCTTTTTTCTTAACAATCAGTTTAAATTGTTGATGTTTTGATAAAAATAAAAAACAAGATAGACCACGTTTTAAACCGTGAGCTATTTGTAATTTATGAAAAAATTGTAAGATAAAATTTTGTAAATCAATGAAATAGTCTTGTAATTCACATCAATTGCTCAATAGTTCGGCTATGCTCACTCACTACTCACTACTCAATACTCATTTGGCTCTCCCACCTTGTTTTCGGCGTATCCAGTCTAAGAGTAGGTTGGTAGTAATTTGGATATTAACCATTCTGTCGTTTCCGAGTTGGTAGAGTTTGGCTTTGGTTTCATTTTCGTCGGAATAAGCCACCCAAATTGTTCCGACGGGTTTATTAGGGGTTGCTCCACCGGGACCTGCAATACCGCTGGTAGCAACGCCAATATCCGCCCCAAACATTTTACGAATGTTGTATGCCATTTCTAAAACGGTTTGTTCGCTCACGGCACCGTATTTCTCGATGGTTTCGGCTTTTACACCTAAGATATTGATTTTTATATCGTTGCTATATGCCACCAAAGAGCCTTTCAGGTACTCGGAACTACCTGCGTGTTGCGTAAAACTATGAGCCAAGAAGCCTCCTGTGCAACTTTCGGCAAGAGCAATGGTTTTATTTTTGCTTTTGAGCAATTTGCCTACGGCTATGGCTAAGTCATCATCATCAAAACCATATACGTATTTATCAATCAGGGGTAAAAGTTTTTGAGTTTCGGCTTCAATATCTTTTAAAATCTGTTCCTTATCTGTTCCGCTACCTGTGAGACGTAGGCGTACCATTCCAAAACTGGGCAGATAAGCCAATTTGATGTGTGAAGGCAAATTATTTTCCCATTCTTCGATTTCTTTTGCCAAATACGATTCGCCAATGCCTACGGTTTTAATCATTTTGTGGGCAATAAAAGGCGTTTTGAAAAATTGTTGTAGATGTTCTAAGACATAACTTTGCATCAAGAACTGCATTTCGTGAGGTACGCCGGGCATCGAAACAAACACTTTGCCGTTTTGCTCAAACCACATACCGGGAGCTGTACCTTTCAGGTTGGGAATATAGGTAGCATTTTCGGGCAAATCGGCTTGCTGTCGGTTGATTTCGAGCATTTCTCTACCTCTGCTCTCAAAAAATTCGGTAACTACACGCAAGGCTTCGGGGTGGCGAACAAGCCGAGTGTTGAAAAACTTACACAAAGTTTTTTTGGTAATATCGTCTTTGGTAGGTCCCAAACCACCTGTTATGAGAATGGCATCGGCACGATTTTGGGCTTCTTGCAATGCTTCTAAGATAGCCTCTTCGGCATCAGGAACAACGGTATGTCTGATAACTCTGATGCCAATTTTATCTAATTCGGTGCTTATCCACTGGGCGTTGGTGTTGGTTACTTGTCCGTAGAGCAGTTCGTCGCCAATGTTTATGATTTCGGCTTTTATCATAAAATTTTTTGATTTTCTTTGTCAGAAATATATCACTTTATCTTGGGTAGTTTCCAGATATTGTTGAATAATTTTTTGCGAGTCTTTGTCGTGCTGATATTTTTTAATGCACTCTTTGAGAGCCAAAAAAGAAGACTCTTGGAAAATTTCCTTATCAACGAAACCAAAACCCAAATATCTGCCATTTTCTACCCAAACGATAGATTTTTCGGTATAACTTCTGCCTTTTCCTACGATTACGAAATTAGGTTTCTTGAACTGACTTAATTGGCTGATTGCTTGCTCTACGCGTTGGTTGTAGTCGTTGAGGTCTTCCTCGCCTACGCAAGCTCCTTTACACTCGCCCACTCGGTAGTCGAAGCAAGCTCCGCTGTGGCGATACATATCGCAAAGTTTCTGACAAAGTTGGTATTTTTGTTGATATTTTTCAATAATCATTTTAGCCAGTGCCGCCGAGTTGGTAAAATAAATCGGATTTTTATCAGTTTTGATTTTATCGGCATACAGACGCAGATAACCTTCCGAGTTTTTGGCTACAAAAATCCCATACAGATATACGCTTCGGCGTTGGGCTTTGTTGAAACGTGGTTTGTACTTTTTTATTTCTGCCGATTCGAGCAGTAGAGCTACCAATTCGCTCCCCGTAAGCGTGTAGCTGATGTCTGCGATGGCATTTTTCATTTCAGCGGTTTTTCGTTTTTTGTTGAAAAGCTGAAAATGCGAGGCAATACGTTTTCGGATATTTCGGCTTTTGCCTATGTAGATTACGCTACCTTCCTCGTCGTGGAAGTAATACACGCCTGTTTCTTCGGGCAGGTCGGCAACTTGCTGATGCGAAATTTTAGGCGGAAGTGTCGGGAATTTGATTTCCTCTTCAATAACATCATTTTCCAAATGATTTTGATTGATACTTACCAAACGTGTTAGCAGTTTGGCGGTAGCTTCGGCATCGCTTTTGGCTCGGTGGCGTTGTTTGATTTTTATTTGCAAACTTTCGCAAAGTCTGCCTAAGGAATATGAAGGCAAATTAGGGATTAGTTTTCGGCTCAAACGCACCGTACAGAGGGTTTTGCGTTGGTAATTGTAGCCTAAATTTCTGAACTCATTTTTCAGAAAAGAGTAATCAAAATGAACGTTGTGAGCTACGAAAATACAGCCTTCGGTAAATTCTACGATTTTTTTGGCTATTTCGTAAAATTTCGGTGCATCTGCTACCATTGCATTGCTGATGCCTGTGAGTTTGGTAATAAAATCGGGAATGTAGCGTTCGGGATTAACAAGACTCGTAAAAGCATCTACAATCTGCGTACCATCGTGCAAATAAATAGCTATCTCAATAATTCTATCGTGGTCGGGTTTGCTTCCTGTGGTTTCTATATCAACAACGGCATACATGTTAGTAGTTGGTAGTTAGTAGTTAGTAGTTAGATACAGGCTTTTAAGGAAATGTAAATACTCGTTTAATAGTGCTTTGTCTTTATTCCTTACTCTTTTCTCCTTTGTCCAAATAACTTTAGGTGATAAATGATGAACGTTGAGTGAAGCCTTGAATGCTGGGCGAAACCGAAGCGTAAATTAAAAACTCAAAACTCCAATACCTCACACTCGGTACGGCGGTTGAGTTGTCTGCCTTCGGGGGTGTCGTTGGGGGCGATAGGGCGAAGCTCTCCGTAGCCTTTGGCAACAAGGCGTTTGGGGTCGATGCCTCTTTCTACCAAATAACGTACTACCGATTTAGCTCGCCTTTCCGAAAGCCCTTGATTTTTGGCTTCCGTACCTACGGCGTCGGTATGTCCTGAAATTTCTACCTTCATTGTAGGATATTTCTGCAAAAATCTCAATAATCTTTCCAATTCCGTAACCGACTCGGGGCGTAAGAAATCTTTATCAAAATCATAAAATACTTTCAAATTGATTTTAGCACCTTTTTGCAGTTTTACAAGTTCAATATCTACAATAATTTCCTGATTTTTGTCTTTGGGTTGTGGTGGAATAAGCACTTCTTCGGAATGAAACAAATAACCTTCTTTATCTACACTTAGCAAGAAATGTTTGTCGGCAGGCACAACGGTTTCGTATTTGCCTGTTTGGGCATCGGATTTGAGTTCTTCTTCTAAATAATTATCTACCAAATTTACCAAAGCAATTTCAGCTTCTAATTTTTTCTTCGTACCTGCCTCTCTGATTTCACCTTTCAGGATAGTGATGTAGGTTTTGTTTTCGGTACGGGTGGTAGTATCAATTTTGATTTGAGTAGTGATTTGCGTAGGCGTATTGCTCAATTTTACGAAATCATAGTTGCGTTCAGGGGTATAGATGATGTACAAATCTTTATCGCCCAGTCCGCCTGCTCTGCCTGAGGAGAAATAACCTCGTTTGTTGTCGGCAGAAACTACAAAATAAATATCATCATCAGCCGTATTGATAGGCGAGCCAAGATTTTGAGGTTTAGACCATTCTTTGCCGTCAAATTCGCTTACAAAAATATCGTAACCGCCCATAGAGGTATGCCCTTGTGAGCTGAAATAAAGAGTAGTTTCGTTATGGATAAAAGGGCTGTCTTCGTCGTAAGGCGTATTGATGGTTGCTCCCAAATTTATGGGTTCGCTCCATTCGCCTTTTTCGTTTTTGGTGCTTTTGTAAATATCTAAGCCACCGAAGCCGCCGGGGCGGTCGCTAGAAAAGTAAATTGTATTGCCGTCGTGTGTGATAGAAATAGATGGCTCACGGTATTTAGTATTGATTTTATCGCCCATCGATTTAGGGTCGCTCCACGAGCCATCGCTATTTTTTTTGGAATAGTAAATATCACCCATTTTAGTTTTACCTGTGCCTGTTTTGTAGATAAAAAGTGTTTTGCCATCGGGTGAGAGAGCAATACAGGCATCATGAGAGTCGCCATTGATAGGGCGAGGCATATTTTTGGGCGAAGTCCATTTGCCGTCTTTTTTTTCGGAAATGTAGATGTCTTCAAAGTATTCCTGGTCGTAGGGGTCTTTGCCTCCGCCAGTAGTATTGGGGCGGCGAGCTGTGAATATCATTACGCTTTCGTCTTCCGAAATTACAGGTACATACTCAGGAAAAGGACTATTTAGCACATCACCTAAATTTTCAACAACAACTCGGTGGGGATTTTTGGTATATTCTCTGCCGTATTTTATTTCTTCAAGATGTTTGGGAACATCTTTGGCAAAATCGCTTTCTCGGGCGGCTATCTTGTAAAACTGCTCGGCTTTATCCCAATTATGCTGAAAATGATAGCTTTGAGCTAAATAATAGGTCAAATTTTTGTGGTATTTGGGTTTTTGCTGATACACCAACTCAAAATGTGGCAGGGCTTTGCCTTTTTGGGCGGTTTGCAGGTAACAAAAGCCTAATTTGTAGCTAATTTCTACGATTTTATCCAAACGAGGTTCATCTTCCAGATATGCCTCGTACAAGGGAATAGCCAAAGCATACTCTTCGTAGGCAAAATGCGTTTCAGCTTCTTTAAGTTGGCGTTTGGATTGAGCCATTGCAAAGCCCCAAACGCAAAAATTAAACAAAATAATTAGCAAAACTTTTCGCATAGGTTTCAGAACTTAAAATGAAGCCATTATAGATTTGAAAGCACTACCATAATTTTATACAAAACCAAAAGTAGTAAAAAAAGGAATAAGTAGTTCCACAAAATTAAACGTATATTTACATTTTGGTAGTGTATAACAAGTAATGCTAAGGCAAAAAAATCAACGTCATTACGAGGTTTGCGATAGCAAACCGAAGTAATCTGTTGGTGAAGTTTCCTGTCTCTAAATTTTAATCATACACCCTTGTCAGTTGAACGCCCGTAACAGGATTGATAACCAAAGGTACTTTTTCGATAGTAACCAAACTTGTATCCAAACCGAACCACTTTTCGGGCGAGGTAGTGAAATTTTTGATACTAATATCAGTGTTTAGAATAAATTGTTCTATAAAAGGCAAATCATTGTCAGAAGAGAGAACTTCCTCCAAAATAACAAACCTGAAATCACCAATCACGTTTCTACCTTTGAGCGAATGATAACGGCTTCTTACGTCAATTTCACCATTTTTTACCATTTCTTGTATCACCAAACGCAAAAACAAACTTACTCTTTGCTCCACCCTAAACCCGAGCCTAAACTCCACTTTTACTACATCATCAGTTGCGATAATTTTGGTTCTATACTCCATCGTGTAGGGTTCGTCGGTAACCTCGATATGTACGAACCAATACAAATCGGCTCTTTTGGGCTGTTTTTGCAAGATAGAATACATAATTTTTTGTTCAATTTTATCATCACTTCGCATCGTGCTTAAAAAAACTAAATGCGTAGCATATTTGGGAATAGTGGTATCTTTACTTAGAGCTTTGAGTTGTTCGAGATAATCGCTGATTTTGACATAATCGGTCAGGCGACGTTTGATTTCAACAGCTCTGTGGCGTACCCACATTACAAAAATAATCGCAGAAGCTATGATAAAAGTAACAAAACCGCCATTAGCAAATTTAATAATGTTGGTAGCATAAAATGAAAGTTCAATACTTAGATAAACAAATAAAAACAAAGCTATGAGAGCCACGTGAGTTCTTCGCAACTGCAAAAAATAAACTAACAAAGTGGTACTCATCAGCATCGTGGTATTGATAGAAAGCCCATAAGCCGCTTCCATAGCCGAAGACTCTCTGAAAAACCAAACTACTCCCAAACAACCCAAATAAAGCAAATTATTGACACTGGGAATGTAAAGTTGCCCTTTGAACTTGGAAGGGTAATTGATTTTTACTTTGGGAAATAAATTAAGCCTAATAGCTTCACTCACGAGTGTAAAAGAACCTGAAATAAGTGCTTGACTTGCAATAATTGCCGCCAAAGTCGCTATAATTACGCCTGCTATCAGAAACCACTCAGGCATAATGCCATAAAAAGGATTGATATCCGAATTAGGTTTTTTCTGTGAAATAAGCCAAGCACCCTGCCCGAAATAATTAAGCAAAAGCATTATTTTCACAAAAACCCAACTTACACGCACATTAGCACGCCCGCAATGCCCCAAATCCGAGTACAAGGCTTCTGCCCCTGTGGTACAAAGAAAAACCGCCCCAAGTACCCAAAAACCATTAGGCATTTGCGTAAGCATCTTGAAAGCATAATGCGGACTTATGGCGGCTAAGATTTCAGGAGTCTCTATAATCTGAAATATCCCTAAAATCCCCAACATACTGAACCAAACAAACATCATCGGACCGAAACTTTTTCCTACAATAGACGTTCCGAACCTTTGGAAAAAGAAGATTAGAGTAATGATAATACTTGCAATGATTAAAATCTGATTTTCTTGAATATTAGGTTGTATTTGTCTTAGCCCCTCTACTGCCGAAACTACCGAAATAGGTGGTGTGATAATCCCTTCGGCAAGAAGCATAGAACCTCCAATCATCGCAACTACAATCAGCCATTTGGCTCGCCTGCGTACCAAAGTGTAGAGCGAAAAAATCCCGCCTTCGCCTTTGTTATCGGCTCTGAGTGTAATGATTACATACTTAACGGTAGTTTGCATAGTAAGTGTCCAAAAAACTGCCGAAATCGCCCCGTAGATAAAATCTCGGTTCGGTACGCCTCCGTGTTCTTCTATGTTGGTGATGACTGCCTTCATCACATACAGCGGTGAAGTACCAATATCGCCAAATATAATTCCCAAAGTAACTAATGCTCCTGCGGCTGAAAGTTTATGTAAGTTATTGTGGTCTTGTTCCATAGCGAAATTGTTTTTTCCAAAATCTTTGCTTATTTTCGTGGCAAATTAAGTTTTTTTTCGTAGATAGAAAGAAAATAAAGTCTCAAAAAACATTTCTGATTGACAAAATATTGATTAACAAAGTCTTATCAATATGTTTCTGTATGTTGAGCCAAATCTGACATCAAAATACACTAAAACTATTAAAAATACCTGATTTAGACCAATATGCAATCATCAGAGGAATATCATTTAAAAATTTTTGGAGAAACTTGTGCTTGTTTGGTGCTTGATCAAAAAGGACTGCTCCTGCATTACAACAAAACGGCTCGCAGTTTATTTCAACTTGAAAAAAAACATCTAAGAAAAATTAACTTCTTTAAACGTTTTTTAAATGAAACTGCTCCTGCTTTCCAAGATATGTCCGAGGCGTGGGCAGGTGATGTTTTTTTGAAAAATATTCAGCAGAATTGCTTTGTGCAATGGTTGCCAAATCAGGAAGAGAATATTTGCGTTTTTAATGTTTTCCCTTACCTTTCGGAACGCTCTCCAAAATTAGAAAAAGTTTTACAAAATACTTCTGATGGCATTTTGTTGCTACATGTAGAAAATGGTGAAATCATAGAAGCCAACGAAACAGCCTGCAAACTCTTAGGTTACGAAAATAATGAACTAATCGGCAAAAAATTTTCGGATATAGAAACCGAACTTCAAGCACAAAAAGATGCAACCTCTTGGACAAAATTTTTGATTGAACTCAAACAAAAAAGCCCCGAACCACTGCAAGTGCTGACGCAATTTATCCAAAAAGATAGCACTACTATTCCTGTTGCAAGTAGTGCCTGCTACGAAGAAAACAAAGGCTATAGCTACATCAGCGTTGTTTTCAGAGATGTGAGTAGCCAAGACCGAATGACGAAAATGCAAGTAAAAATGATGTAATTTTACTCAAAAAAGAAAAAAAACAAACCCCAGAAGTAGTAAAAACCAAACCCGAAAAATTGGAATATGACGAAAAACCCGCAGAAATGTCTGTAGGAAACGAAAATGAAGAGGAAAATTTGAAAGAAACTTCAAATGAATACAAGTTAGCAGAAGAAAAAACAGAACAAGAGCAAGCCAAAACACTCCCAACACAAAACAAGCCCCCTGAAAATACCCAAAATGGTGTGATTTTACAAACTGAAAAAGACCAAAATTTGCCTACAACCGCAAAGAGCCAAAAGAATGAAAGCGTAAGAACACAAAAATATCCAACTTTTGCTCCACGAAGAGAAAAACGAGCATTAAATAAAGATTTTTCTTATGAATACAAATCAATTTATTTGGTAGGACAAATATTTGATGAGCAAAGCAAACAAGCCTTGCGAAATGTAAAAGTATCGCTAAAAGAACAGGCTATCAGCACTTTTAGCGATAGCTTAGGCAAATTTTATTTTGAAGTACCCAAATCAGGCAAGTATCAAATCATTTTAGAGTTACCTGAGTATCGGTCTTTGGAAAGCCAAGCCCAAGCCGAAAAGGAAAATATTTTTTATCTCAAAAAACAAAAGTAACAAGAATTTTCAGAGTACAATATCAGGAATATCGCCTTCTATCACCAATTTTCCTGCTGTGGCGGCTTTTATTTGTTCAATGGTTACATCGGGGGCTTTTTCAAGGAGTTTGAAGCCACCTTCGGGCAAAATTTCATACACGCCCAATTCGGTAACGATTTTCTTCACACATCTAATTCCTGTAAGTGGCAAGGTGCATTTTGGTAAAAGTTTCGACTCGCCTGCTTTATTTACTTGTTGCATTGCAACAATGATATTCTTAGCCGCTGCCACTAGATCCATGGCTCCGCCCATTCCTTTTACCATTTTGCCGGGAATTTTCCAGTTGGCAATATCGCCATTTTCGGAAACTTCCATTGCCCCCAAAATTGTCAGGTCAATGTGTCCGCCACGTATCATCGCAAAGCTATCGGCAGAACTAAATAAAGATGAACCCGCCGTCATCGTAATCGTCTGCTTGCCTGCGTTGATAAGGTCAGGGTCAACCTCTTCTTCTCTCGGAAAAGGACCTATCCCCAACAAACCATTTTCCGACTGAAAAACTACGTCTATTCCTTCGGGAATGTAGTTGGCTACTAACGTAGGAATACCGATGCCTAAATTTACGTAATAGCCGTCTTTAAGTTCTTTTGCGATACGCTTAGCGATACCGTTTCTGTCTAAGGGCATAGCATTTTAGATTTTGAGAGTGAGCAAAAATTTTCAAAATTTGGTATTGCAATGCAAAAAAATAAAAAAACTTCAAAAACACAAATCTAAATACGTAGATTTTGGAAAAAGACGAGAGATTAAGTACTTAGACATTAGTAGTTAGATGTTAGTACTTAGACAAAATATTGTTTTTCAAGTTTTTACACAAATACAAGTGTCTGTTTAATTTTGTTGAGGCACTTAAGTAGTTCCACAAAATTAAAAGGACACTTTTACTGAGACAAAATACTGATAGACAATTTTTTGTCTTGTCTCTTGCCTCTTGTCTCTTGTGTCTAATCACTTATTATTTGCAAAATAAAGAAAAAATGCTTATTTCAAAAACTATTGGTAAGAATGGTAGTGTTATACTCAAAATAATTTGGTTTTGTTTTTCCTGTGCGTTTCGGCAGGCTCACTGACCCCTACGCTCAATACACAGAAAAAACAGGTTTTTTGAAGAAATTTTTTAAAAACCACTTTTTTTTGGTATATGAACATAAGTAGTTCCACAAAATTAAAAGGACACTTTTACTGGGGCAAAATACTGATAGACAATTTTTGTCTTGTCTCTTGCCTCTTGTCTCTTGTGTCTAATCACTTAAAACTTTGTAAATCAATATAATAACCTTGTAACTCACGTTAAAAATAAGAAGAATGTTTTTCTAAATCTCCTAAAAAATTAACTTTAACCTGAAAATAGCTTATACTACATAAATTACAAAAAACAAAAAAGCCCTTCATTGAAAAGGCTTCTTTGCGTGCTTAATAAAACAACATCATCGCTTCCAAATATTTTGGAAGAATGATTTTGAACAAAGGTAAAAGAAAATATTTTTATTTGCAACAAAGTTGCACATTTTTTTGATAAAATTCTGCCATAATCTCCATAGTTGGCTGTAAAGATTCTAAAAATCTGAAAAATGATAGAAATACTCGGAAAAATTCTCTCGGGGGCGGTAGTAGGCTATACCACCAACGATTTGGCAGTAAAAATGCTCTTTCGTAAAAAATTTGGGCTGGGGGGAATTGTCCTGAAAACGCATCAGCAGTTTGTAGAAAACATCAGCAAATTGGTAGAAAAAGAAATAATTAACCACCGCACCCTCGCCAAAGAATTTGACAGCCCCGCCTTCAAACAAGCCGTAGAACAAAGCGTGCAAAATTTCTATCAGCATCATTTGTACGAACTTTTGCAAAATACACGCCTGCAAGATATTCCAAAAGCGGCGTATTCTTGGGAAAAATTAGCCGAAATATTACACCAAAGCACAGAAAAAAGCCTGCAACTACATTTCAAAGATTTTTTAACTTTCGTAGAACTTCAAAATTTTGTCTCCCCCGAGCAAAGAAAACATATTTCGGAACGTATCGGTAGCGAAATCTTACAGACAGCCCAAGAAATTGACTTGGAAAACTCTTTCTCCGAAATTTTACAAGAAATAAGCCAAAACAGCCTGCAAGATATTTTTGGTGAGGCGTTTATCAAGCGAGTTTCGGAAAACGTACAAAAAATTATTCAGGCATATTACAACTTTCTGCTCCAAACCCCCGAAAGTGTTTTACGCGAAGTTGCCGAAAAAACTATCCAAGCCGTAAAACTCAACACACTGATAAGTTTGCTCAGCCAAAGCCTTTCGCAAAAAGCTATCCATCAAATTATTACTACCGAAGAGTTAGAAAATATTGTAGCCGAAGTTCTTCGCCAAATCGAGAAACTTCTGCTCTCCAACAAAGGCAAACTTATTGTGCAAACACTTGCCAAATTTGTCATTCAAACTTTGCAAAAAGAACAAACTACCATCTTCGAACTGCTCAATCCATCGTTAAGCAACGATTTCGAGGCTTTTTTACGCAAACAACTGCCCCGCATTTTGCAAAGTTTTATCCATTTCATTCAGGAACAAAAACCTAAAATTGATAGCCTCATAGACCAAACTTTCCGCAACAATACACAATTTGCCTTACAAGATTGGTTGCTCGATATTTTTATCGGTAGCGTAAGCGAGAACGCCGAAGTAGTCAAAAAAATCATTGCCTACATAGAAACCTACGACGCAGGCGAACTTGCCGAAATTGCCACAGGCTACGCCGTCGATTATCTGAAAAATAACACTATCAGCAAAATTATCTCACAAATTGATGAACAACAAGCTCTTAACTATCTCACGGAAACACTGCACAAAAATTTTTTAGAAATATTAGCACAAATCAAACCTTCTTCATTCAACAAATACCTCGCCCACACCGTTGGCGATTTTGTGAGTTCTTCGCAAATAGAAAATTTTTTGCAAACTCAATGGCAAAACCTCGAGCAAACCAATTGGCTTCATAAATTGCTCACCGAACTTCGCTTCGAGAAAATTGTTTTGCAGAAAATACAAGAACAACAAGACAATTTCACCCAAAATGCCCTGAAAGCCATTTTTTCGGAAACCGATTTTCAGCAAGCCTCCCGATGGATTGCCCGAAAAACCAAAGAAAAACTTCAAGACGAAAATCTGAAAAAAGAATTTCAAAATTTTTTTGATAAAAGTTTTGACAACACCTTTCAGAGCTTAGGCATTGAGCAAATTCTCAGCCCAAAAGATATTGAAAAAATAACCGAAACCCTCAGCAAAAACATCAAAAACGCTCTGCTAAACGCCTGGGATAATTTTTCGGACAAACCTTTGCAAAACTATTTGCAAAACCTCAATACCGATGCCTTCATTCATAAACAAACTGCCAAATATTTGCAAGAAACCCTACTTTCGCAGTTGGAAACCTTGCTGAAAGGACGTATAGAAACCCTTGTAAAGCAAAATTTAGCACCTTTGCCCCCCGAACGCATACGCGATATGGTTGAAAATTTTATGGGCAGGGAAGTTGCTCCTATCAGTGTGTTGGGAGCAATTTTAGGTGGCATAGCAGGTGGGGCTTTGTCGGTTTTGCCTCAAACTGAAAACATCTATGCTACCAATGCTCTCAATGGCTTGGTGTATGGCATTACAGGCTACGGCACAAATTGGCTTGCTCTGCGAATGATTTTCAGACCTTACGAGAAAAAATATCTTGCAGGCGTTCCTGTGCCTTTTACGCCGGGCATTATCAGCAAAAATAAAAGCCGTTTTGCTCAAAATATGGGCAAATTCGTCCAACAAAGTCTGCTCAAACGCGAAAGCATTATCAACAATTTTCACGGTAGCCGAAAAGTGCTTCGGCAGTCGCTTCTGGGGCTTGTCCAAAAAGATGATTATGCGATTTTAGAAAATTTTATCAGCAAAAATCAAGAAAAAATCATAACTTATGTGCAAGAGAAAAGTCTTACCTATTTGCTTGAAGAGCAAAATAGCCTTGCAGAAAAAATACACGCTTCTTTGCAAAATCTTTTAAATCAAAATCTCTCGCAAACCGATACCAGCTCGCTGAAAATATACGTGAAAGAATATCTAAACACTGATTTTATCACTCAAAAAAGTCAGAATTTACTTGCCAAAGTGTTCAATTTAGGTACAAATGCCCCTAAAAACTTAGCCGCTCTTCTGCCCGCCAACACTTGGGAACTTACCGAGAAATTTATTGAAAAATTTTTGCGTGAAAATATCGAGAAATTCGCTCACCCCGAACATCAATCGCAATGGCTACCTGCTTTGGAAAATTATCTTTACCAAGAGTACCAAAAACTGATAAAGAAAAAACTTGCCGAAATTTTGCAAGAACCCCAAACCGAAACACTCAAAAAGAATTTTGCAGAGTTTTTGCGAAAGCAAATCAGTAGCTCACAAACTCAAAACAAAGTTTTTGAAGGGCTTTCGGCACGACTTCAAAAAGAAATTGCACCCGAAAAAACCATTGGCGAAGTGCTACAAGGGCGTATCATTGCTTTTGTGGAAGAAAACGCTATCAAACTTACTGAAAATCTTATTCAGAAAGGAATACAATGGCTTGCCGAAAATAAACGCGAACTTGCCAACGAAGTCTATGAACGTGCCTATCAAGAAAATAAAGCCGCTTTCATCTACAAAACCGTTATCCGTGAAACCGTTTTAGAACTTGCTACTTATGGTATTCCT
>Ga0308407_1000535_pt1 | contig 26754 bp, 24 predicted proteins | sample HotsprSampleMSe2_FD_203476 | JGI IMG/M metagenome (GOLD analysis project Ga0308407, IMG submission 203476) | Hot spring phototrophic mat microbial communities from Mushroom Spring, Yellowstone National Park, Wyoming, United States - 20060911_MSe2 ...
TAAATTGTTCGATAATTGCCGATACTGAAAGTTTGTCACAAAGATTTGAAAGAAAAAAAGAGATTTACATTTATAGAATATTTCAAGAAGCTTTAAGCAATATAGCGAATCATTCGAACGCAAAAATGGCTCTAATTGAAACTAAAATTTTAGACAATATTTTGTTTATTAAAATTCAAGACGACGGGAAAGGATTTTCTTTTTCAACGTTTGATGATTTAGATTCAGAATGTTTTGGGTTAAAGAATATTAAAGAACGAGCGGAAAATTTAGGCGGCAAAATTGAAATTGAAACAAAGCCCGGCGAAGGAACAAAATTATTTATTCAAATTCCCATTTTAGAATCAAGAAAAATTGAAAATGGAATGTAAAAATTTATTTAAAGAGAAATTAAAAATTTTAGTCGCCGACGATCATCCCATAGCTCTAAATGGAGTCAAAACTTTATTGGAAAACTGGAGCGGAGGACTTTATATTGTCGAAGAAGCTTGCAACGGAGAGGAAGCTCTTGAGAAGATCAAAAAATTTATGCCAAATATTATAATACTCGATTTGACAATGCCAAAACTTGACGGATTAGAAACTTTGAAATACATAAAAAAAAATTTTCAAACAAAGGTCGTAATATTGACAATGCGAGATGAAATTAGTTTTATAAAAGCCGCTCAAAAACTTGGAGCCGACGCATACGTTTTAAAGATTAGCGACTCAATTGAATTAATTAACGCTATACAAAAAGTTCAAGCTGAAGAAAAATATTTTTGTTCTAAGACTATTGAAATTCTTTCAAAAGCGGCAATTGACGACGGAAGCTTTTCTAAATCTGAAAGTTTGGTTTCTTATTTAACTCCAAGAGAGCTTGAAATTATAAAATATATCGCTCAAGGGATGACAAGCCAGCAAATCGCCGAGCGTCTGTCAATTAGTTATTTTACCGTAAGTCAACATAGAAAAAACATCCTCGCGAAGTTAAAGTTAAAAACGCCGGCTGAATTGACTAAATTTGCCATCGAATATAATTTGATAGATTAATCAAGTTTCATTTCTTATTTTTTTTTAATTTTAATTTTAAAATTTAAATTATTCTATGAATAATTCATTCAAAGCCGCTCGCATAATATCAAATATTTTTATTCCTCCTACTAATCATATAGTTGCAAGCGCTTTTATAATTTTTTATGGAGATGATAATCCCAATTGGTTTGTACTCTTATGCGTTGTTATATTATTTGGAGCTGTAATTCCTCTGACAATGTTTTTTTGTTTAAGACGCAGAGGAAAAATTGTCGATTCAGACGCGACGGTAAAAGAAGAAAGAACAGTTCCTTATTTTATTTCAATTTTCATTTATGCAGTCGGAACTTTTTTTTTATACAAACTCGGAGCTTCAAAACTTTTAATCGCGTTTTGGATTTGTTATAGCGTCACATCCGCTGCGATTTTGCCAATTAATTGTTTTTGGAAAATAAGCGCTCATTCGATGGGAATTGCCGGTCCAATCGCGTCGTTATATTTTTTATTTGGCAAATTATCTTTTTTAGCATTGCCTTTAGCTTTTCTTGTTATGTGGTCGAGATTGCGTCTTAAAGTTCACGATTTCATGCAGGTTGCGACTGGTTTTTTGCTTGGTTATTTTTTAACTTTTTATCAAATTAAATTAATTTTAAATCTATGGAAATAGACAAATCTTACCTTATCGAAGCGCTGGAAAATTTCGCCGATTTGCTTGAATTGAAAAGAGAAAACAAATTTAAAGTGGAGGCTTATAGAAAAGCTGCAAACGCTATAAGACAATACGAGGGAAATTTTATAGAAGATTTGATGAATGAAAAGAAAAAAATTCCCGGCGTCGGCGAATCAATTAAAAATTTTATAAGCGAAATTATAACAAATGGAAAGTCTTTGCAATTAGAAAATTTGAAAAAATTTTTTCCAGAAACTTTGTTTGAATTATTTAAAATTAAAGGATTAGGGCCCGTTAAAATTGCAAATCTCTATTACGAATTAGGAGTAGATAGTCTTGCCGCTCTTAAGCTTGCCTGTCAACGGGACGCTATTTCTAAATTGAAAGGATTTTCGGAAAAGTTTCAAAACGAAATTCTAGAGCAGATCCTCAAATTAGAAACAAGCAATAAGGCTATATTATTGCCTGAGGCTCTGGAATTGAAAGATAAATTTTTAAATGCTTTTAAATTATTTTTTTCAGAGGAAAATATTGAACCGACGGGAAAAACTTTTAGAGGCGACGAAATATTCGATAGACTCGAATTTTTGAGTCTCAAAGAATATGATATGAATTTTGAAAAATTTTTAAAAGATTTCGGATTTAAAAATATAATTTTTCAATCGGATAATTTTATCGATTGGAAAACAAAAAGAATAAATCTTCCTAAAACAGTTTGTTGGCTGGAAAATAATTTTCAATTCATTATATATCATTTAAAGAATTACGATCAAATAAATTATTTGAGATTTATTTTAAGTTGCGATAAAAATTTTTTATCTCAACTAAAAGTATATGAAGAGTTTACATCTGAAGAAGAATTATTTGCGAAAAATAATTTGCCATATATAATTCCAGAAGCTCGCGAAGAAAAATTTTTCGAGTTGAAAAATGATTTGATTACAAAAGCGAATGAAATAATAAATTTTGGAGATTTAAAAGGGTTGATTCATTTTCATACCACAAGCTCAGATGGAAAAAATACTCTTGAAGAGATGGCCGAATATGGCTGTTCTTTCGGATACGAATATTTTGTCGTATGCGATCATAGCAAATCGGCGTTTTACGCGCAAGGATTGGACGAGGATAAGGTCGAAAAACAAAGAGAACAAATAAGACGTCTTTCTTCAAGATATAAGATTTTGTCAGGAATTGAAGCCGATATTTTAAGCGATGGGAGCTTGGATTATTCGGAAGATTTTTTGAAGACTTTTGATTTTGTAATAGCTTCGATTCATTCGAGATTTTCAATGAGCGAAGAAGAGATGACCAATCGTATAATAAAAGCCGTCGAAAATCCAAACGTGGACGCTTTGGGACATATAAGCGGCAGACTTTTGCTTATGCGCGAGCCTTATAAAATAAATCGAACAAAAATTATAGAAGCTTGCGCAAAAAACAACGTCGCAATCGAAATTAATTCGACTCCGTTTAGATTAGATATTGATTGGCGCAATTTATACTTTGCTCGAAACATAGGTTGCAAATTTTTAATAACGCCCGACGCTCATTCAATTGCCGAAATAAAAAATAACGATTATGGAATAATGATGGCTCGAAAAGCTTTGATTGAAAAATCGGAAATTTTAAATTTTTTGAATTATGAAAATTTTGTAAATTATATAGCCGCAAAAAGAAGCGTAAAAAAATAAAAGGAAGGCTTATATGGATTTATATTCGCATATCAGAAGTATAAACGACTTTCCAAAAAAGGGAATCGTATTTCGCGATATAACCACCTTGTTGAAAAATTTCGAAGCGTTTAATTATGCTTTTGAAAGACTTTATGAAAAAGCGAAAGATTTAAAGATCGATAAAGTTGTCGGCATTGAATCGCGTGGCTTTATTTTAGGCGGAGCTTTAGCGCTAAGACTGGGAGCTGGATTTGTTCCGGTAAGAAAAAAAGGAAAGCTTCCGGCTGAAACTGTTTCCGAAACTTATTATTTAGAATATGGAAGCGATACCGTCGAAATACATAAAGACGCAATTCAAAGTGGCAATAGAGTTTTATTGCATGACGACTTGCTTGCCACAGGAGGAACAGCCCTTGCCGCTTGCAAGTTGATAGAAAAATTAGGAGGAAAAATTGTTCAGGCGTCTTTTTTAATCGAGCTTTCTTTTTTAAAAGGAAGAGAGCGATTAAAAGATTACGAAGTGTTTGCTTTGTTAGATTATAAATCTGAATAAGAGATATCAAAAGGCAAAAATTTAAAATAAAGAGGAGCATTTATTATGTCTTTCACTCAAATTAAGCCAGCTAAACGAACGGAGAATATCACATATGCCGTAAGAGATATTGTCGTTCTTGCAAACGAAGTCGCAAAGTCGGGCAAAAAAATGTTGTATTTAAATATTGGCGATCCTAATTTGTTCGATTTTAAAACGCCAGATTTTATGATTGAGCCGGCATATAGAGCGATGAAAGAAAATCATAACGGATATTCGCCATCGTCGGGAATAAAAGAAGCTGTTGAAGCTATTGAAAGAGAAGCTCAAAGAAAAGAGATCAAGAATATTCAGGATATTTTTGTGACTACAGGAGCGAGCGAAGCTATTGAAATTTGTTTGACTGCTTTGGTAAATGAAGGCGAAAACGTTTTAACTCCTACGCCGGGTTATCCTTTATATACCGCCGTTCAAAGCAAGCTGCAAGCTTACGAAAATCCATATTATCTTGACGAACAAAACGGCTGGCAGCCTGATGTTGAGGACATTAAGAAAAAAATTAATGATAAAACTAAAGCTATAATTTTAATAAATCCGAATAATCCTACGGGCTCTCTATATTCTTTAGAAATTTTGCAAGAAATAATAAAGCTTGCCGAGAAACATAATCTTGTAATTTTTGCCGACGAGATTTACGACAAGCTTTTATTCGATGGAAAGAAGCATGTTTCTATCGCGTCGTTAAATCCCGACGTTCCTTGCATTACTTTTGGAGGCTTGTCTAAAAATTATCTTGCTCCCGGTTTTAGAATTGGTTGGGGAATTGTCAGCGGCAATAGAGAATTATTAAAAGATTATATTGAAGCGATAAATAAAATATTAAGAGCTCGTCTATCGGCAAATCATCCAATTCAATATGCTATAAAACCGGCTCTTGATGGCGATAATTCGCATCTTAAAGAAGTTCTTGAAAAATTGCAAAGAAGAAGAGATATGACGGTTGAAATTTTAAATTCTATTCCGGGAATATCTTGCGTAAAGCCCGAAGGAGCTTTTTACGCTTTCCCAAGATTGCATATTAAATCTGAAGACGATTTATTTGTGAAGGAACTTATTAAAGAAACAGGCGTCGTTGTCGTGCCAGGCTCGGGTTTCGGTCAGGTTCCCGGAACGCGTCATTTTCGCGTAGTTTTCTTGCCGCAAGACGAAGTTTTAAAACAAGCGTATGATTCCATTAAAACATTCTTCAATAAATTTGTCGAGAAATACGAAAAATAATTTTATCCGCGCAAGCGGCTTTTTTACTTAAATTAAAATTAGAATGACATATGAAAAAGATAAATTTTATTTTTATTATTCTTTTTTTTAATACTTGTATGTTGTCTCAGGATAAAAATGAAAGAAAGCTGGAGACTAAAGCGGATTTTCGTTTTGCTTATATAGCGGATTATAATAAAAAAAACTCCGAATTTGTCGTTAAAAATGCGCGATTTTTTATCGAATCAAAAAATTATGACAATGTTTCTTTCCGAATAATGGCAGATTTTTCTCCTTTGTTAAGTTTTTCGACGAGAAAGGATACTATAAACGGAAGACAATTTCTAAAAGAAGCTCAATTATCTTATAACAACGTGTTGCTAGACGCGTGGATCGACGCAAATTTTTACAAACATAATTTTATAATAATCGGTCAATTTAAAGTTCCTTTTTCAATTGAAAATTTTTTGCGATCTCCAATGCAAATAACTTTTTCAAATCGAACAATACTTTTGAATAGAGTTTATCCTGAATTAAGAGACGCAGGTTTATATTTTATGTCAAAAAATATTTTTTATTTGCCGATAAATTTTTATTTAGGCGCTTATAATGGAGAAGGATTGAATAAAAAACAAAACGATAAGACTATCAATACATCGACGAGATTTGAATATGTTTTTTTAAAAAAGAATATGATAAGCGCGGATTTTTATTTCGGAAATCTGAATAAAGAGGAAGTATATATTTTTAATTTGGGAAGCGAAATTAATTTTGGAAATTTAAATATCGTTTTAGAAGGCGGGAATCGACATTCAATTACAAATATTAAGGAATACAACAAGTATGGAGCTTATTTAGACATTAAATATGCTTTCGAATTGGAGAAAAATAAGCTTTATTCGATCAGAAGAATAGTTCCGGCTATTCGTTTAGAATATTTAGAGCCAGACGATTTGACAATAGACGACGAGTTTGGCAAATCGACTTTAGGATTAAAAGTTTTTCATAACGACGAAAAAAATTTTGAGACAAGCTTCTTTTACGAATATTTTGTTTATAAAAGCTCGCATTCAAAGAATTATTTTGCGCTAATATTTGAAACAAGGTATTGGTTTTATTGAAAATAGTAAATTAAATTTCTTTTTTTTTAAAGAAAGAAAGCGATAAAAAATTTGTTAGCGTTAAGTATTTTTTTGTGATTTAGATTGGCAAAGTATAATTTCTTTATTTTTATTAGACAAAATAGAAAGAAATAAAAGATTAATTGAAAAGAGAAATACCTAAAAACTATTAAAAAGAACCGCTTTGTTAATTTAATTTAAAGAATTTATAAGCGCTCCATATCTATTTTTGATAAATTTTTAAATTTGATATCTGATAGCATTTTTAGCTTTTTAACGTTTCTTATTTTTCAAATTAAATTAGTTTTTATTTTTTATAATCCATATCTATTATAGCGACGCAAGTAAAAAAGAATAAAAGCGAATCCGGGACTGCCTGATCGCGTTGTTTACAGATGTTTTGTTGATTTTAAAATCTGAGATGTAATAACCGTTTATATTTTATAATTTCTTAAACGAAAAAATTAAAACGGAAACAATTTCTCGTTATGCGTTCTTTCTTCAAAATCAGATTTGGGCTTTTGCGCTTTTTGATGAATTGAATGAGCTTCTACAATTATTGCTTTGCGAGGTCGAGCGGGGCAAACGTGTTCGCAGGCTCCGCAGCCGACGCAAATTTTGTCGTTAACGGCGGGCAAATGTAATCCGCGATATGGAATCATATTAACGGCTTTTGTTGGACAATGTTCGCTGCAAGCTCCGCATTCGACATTGTCAGTATGTACTATACAGTATCTTTTTTTAAAACGAACTTCCCCTAACTGAATTTCTTGTTTTTGTTCAATCGTTATCTTTAAAATTGCGTCTGTAGGGCAGACTTCTGAACAAACGACGCAGTCGTATTGACAGTATGCGTAATTATAGTCTAATTTAGGAATAAACAATTTATCCCACCCAAATTCATTAAAGGTTGGAACTATGACTTTAGTAGGACAGGAAGCGACGCATAACATACAGCTTACGCATTTTGTCGAGTAATTTTGCAAGCTTATAGCTCCAGGAGGAATGATTGGTTGCTTAGATCTGTTGAGTTCGATCGAATCATAAAGTAAATTATTATTTTTATTACGATTTCGTTTTTGAGCTTCAAGATCATCGTTTAAAATGAGAATTCCTGCGGCGGAAAATGTTATCGTATTTAAAAAATTTCTTCTCGATTTAGATATAACGCCGTTTTCTTTGGGAAGCGAATTTCGTTTATAGTCGAGCTCAAACTTAATTCCGTTTTTAGAGCAATAAGTAAGACAATTAAAGCATAATACGCATCGCGAAAAATCAATAGTATTATTTTTATAATCAATGCAATTAGCCTTGCAGTATTTTTGACAGAGAGAACAATTTAAACATTGGTCTGAGGAAATTTTTAATTTGAATAGAGAAAACTTTGACGCAAATGATAAAATGCCGCCGACTGGACAAATTGAATTGCAATAAAATCGACCATAAAAGGCTAAAGCAACAAATACAATCGCGAATAAAATTAAACTAAAAAGCGCGGAATAAAAATTAAAATGTATATTTTTTTCGGGGGAGATAAAATAAAAGTCAAGCGAATTTATAAAATATGCTATTTCATTGTTTATATATACGACTAGAGGTATTAAAAAATTGCCGAGCAATTTTCCGGCAATAGAATAAGGATCGAATAACGAAAGCGGAAGAATAAAATTAAATGCAAGCGATGAAAAAATTATAATCGTTAAAACATATTGCAGCTTTTGTAATTTATTCGATTGAAATTTTTGTTTTAATATTTTAAGCTTTTGAAACAGCTTGATAAAAATATCTTGTAGAACGCCTAAAGGACAAAGAAATGAACAATAAAATCTTCCAAATATAAGCGTTAAAAAAAGCAAAGATAAGACATAAATTATAGGCAATAGCGACGCGTCAAAAATAAATTTAATTAATGAAGGGGCGAATTGAAAAAATAAAATATAGTCGGCAAAATTAGCGGCAAGTTTAAATTTAAATTCTAAAAACAGGAAGACGATGGATAAAAAATAAGTAAGAGAAAAAATTACTCTAAATAATTTGATTTTAGAATAAAAATTTTTCACAATACAATTCTTTTGATTCGAAGTTTAGATAAATCGTAATTTCCTAATTTTTTTTGTTCGGCCGCAATTTTTATATATGGTATTTCTTGCGGTTCATAATTTAAAAATTTAGCGGCAGCGGAGTCAGCGGCGACAATATCTTGTGAAATTATTAAAGCTTTTAATTCTATAACGTCGGCTTCGGAAACTCCGCGCGGACCGTTTCTATGCATAGCTCTATATGCGTCGATAATGTTTAAATCAGGTTTGCGATAAGCTGAAAAGTCTGCTATGCATTGATGCAAATCGTTTCGATGCCAATAAAATCTGTCCCAAACTATACCCATATGATTTTTCATCGAGATCGTAAGTCGAGCGCTTGAGTGATGTTTTAAAATTGGAACGTTTATAAAAACGTCGGAATTTAATATCAATTCGTGAACTTTGGCTTTTTTTAATTTAACTCCGTTTGGAATTTCGACTTCAGAGTAATAGCGTTCAAAATTTCCGGGAACCATTTCTCCGCCATTCTGTTTTACGGTTCTTTCGATTCCGCTGTTTGAATAAGCTCGTTGCCAATTATCGCAAGTATTGTCAAATACGTAAACTTTTTTTGCTCCGGCGTCAATGCAAACTTTTACAATAGCTCCGACTAACAAAGGATTTGTATTGGCGGCTCTTTCGGGCGGAACATCCCATCCTATATTTGGTTTGACGACAACTGTTTGACCTTTGCGAACGTATTTTTCTATTCCTCCTAATTCTTTAATTGCAGCGTAAAACATTGCGTCTGGATTGCCGCCTCGAACAGCGACTAAATCATAATTTTTGTTGTTAGCTAAAGTTTTTTTGGGAAGAATTAAATTTGGAAAAAAGAGCTCGGAACCGCTCGCTAAAATAGCTTTTATAAAATCGCGTCTTTTCATCTATTTTTTAATTTAATTTATCTTTTTTATAATTTAAAAGCAAGAGAAAGAAAATTCATCAATACATTTAGATTGGCGAATTTGTTAAAATATTATTTTAAAAATCTAACTTTATAATTTCGCCGTTAATTATAAGTTTATTGAATCAAAAAATAAAATAATCAGTTGTATTAAAGCAATGGTCTTAAAAAAGTTAGTTTCAACTTAAAAAATTTATCTAATAAATTGATCATACAAATCTCCAATCGCTATTTTGTTGTATAGCGTTTATTTATTATTTAAGGACGCTTATAAAAAGTCTTCGATTATTTTTTCCCATTACCCAAAATTATTTTAAAGAGTCTATTTTAAGAAACTGAGCTCCCAATATAGTTTATTATATGCTCAGAACGATTTTTTCTAATTTGTTTCCTGAAACTTTCAAGAGATAAGAAATTATAATAAACTCGCGATTAAAATATTTTTTGCTAAAGAAATAAAATTTTTTTCTTACATAAAATTTTAATAAATTTCTATTAAAAAATATGGCAATTAAGAAAGCTTATTTAAAGCAAATCAAGGGCGTAAGTTTTGTCGGCAAAACTGACTCTAACATTTGGATTCCGATGGATGGTCCCGCTGAATTTGGCGGAAGCTCGGCGGGGATAAAGCCAAAAGAATTATTATTGCTTGCATTAGCTGGATGTACAAGTTTCGACGTAGTAACAATACTTCAGAAAAAAAGAGCTGTTTTGGAAGATTACGAAATTTATGTTGAAGCAGAAATGGCTGAAGAGCATCCGCAAGTTTTTACGAAGTTACACATTGAGTACGTATTTTATGGCGATAATTTAAAAGAAGAAGATATAAAACAAGCGATTGAACTTTCGCAAACTAAATATTGCAGCGTTACAAAAATGTTAGAAAAAGTATGCGAAATTACTCATTCGTATTCAATCAAACAAAAAAATAAAAATTAAAAAGGAGTTTTTATGAGCGATAATCTTAATTTTGAAAGAGAAAAAGCGATATTAAACAAAATTTATTCAGATTCGGTAGAAGCTATAAATGCAAAGCCTAATTACGACGATATTGAAAATTTAAGACTTTACGTTGATAATGTTTACGCTTTGTTAAATAGAATAGCCATTATGTCTAAAGATGTAAAAAAGTTTTTAGAAGAAAGAGAGCCAAAATCAAAACACGAAACGTATAACTCGCCAGCTTAAAATTAATTTAAGGAGAAATTTATGAAAAGGTTAAATTTATTATTGTTGCTTTGCGTTTTATCAATTTTGATATATGCCGAAGATAAAAAAAAATTCGGCGAATCTATTACTATAAAAGAAATTTCGCCAGTTTCAAAAATATTAGAAAAGCCTGAAGAATTTGTAGCAAAGAAAATTTTAGTCGAAGGAAGGATTATCGACGTATGCGAAGATAAAGGTTGCTGGCTCGAAATTTCAAGCGATAAAAAATTTCAAACTTTAAAGTGCTATGGAAAACAAAATGGAATTTCATTTCCAGCGGATATAAAAGGAAAAAAAGCAAAAATTCAAGGAGAAATTTATAAAGTCGAATTGACAAAAGAAAAAGCTATCGAGTACTTTAAACATCAAGCCGAGCATAAAAAAGAAGAATTTGATTCTGCTAAAATTACAGGACCGACAACTCTTTACTTTTTGAAAGTTTTCGGCGCCGAGATTGAGTAAGCGCAAAGAATTTATATGGCTCTCTTAAAATGAGAGCCTTTTTATTTTACTTAAAAAAAATATTTTTGATTATGATTGAAAAAAATCAAAGTGAAAAAATTTCGGCGATAAGAAAATGGATTAAGATAATTCATAGAGATTTAGGCTATATTTGTTTTGGGTTATGCGTCGTATACGCAGTCAGCGGATTTGCAGTTAATCACATGAATGATTGGAATCCCAATTATATTAAAGAGATAAGAGAAATAAAAATTAAAAATTTTGATTATATGTCTATAGAAGAAGATAAAGAATTAGCGCGTAGAGTTTTAAAAGAAGCCGAGTTAAATTATCAAATCGACGATTGTTTTTTCGAAAATCGATATATATTTAAAATATTTTTAAAAGACGGCATAATAGAAGTCGATTTTAAAAATTTTCAGGTTAAAATAGAAAAGACAAAAAAGCGTCCAATATTCTACGAATTAAATTATTTGCATTTGAATAAAGCAAAGAAAGCGTGGACCTATATTGCCGATGCTTTTGCTGTTTCATTGTTTGTTTTAGCGTTGACAGGGTTGTTTATGATTAAGGGAAAAAATGGAATAACGGGAAGAGGAGCTTATTTGACCGCTATTGGTTTGCTATTGCCGATAGTTTTTATCGTCGTTTATATTTATCTTTAATTGTCGCTTTATATTACAGCATGTGTCCAAAAAAATTTGCTTTTCATAAATTAAAATCTCGCAGGATTTATAAAAAAATTTATATAAAGTCAGCGCGATTTAGAGAGCATTTCTGTTGAATATTTTATCAATCGCGTTTTTTCTATATTCAAATATTTCATTTAGAGAATCTCTAATTATAAAATAATTTGCTAATCTTCCAAGAATGCCAAAAGGCGGCAAATAATGAACCATATCAATGATCTTAATTTCGGAATCGGAGATAATTTCAAATTTATGAAGATGATGCCAGAATTTGTAGGGTCCGAATCTTTGTTCGTCTATAAAATATTTTTCTTTTTCTAATGCGGTAATTTCAGTAACCCAATTAAAATTTATATCAAAAATTGGCGATACAATATATTCGATAATTAATCCTTGATAAATTTCATCGGGGAGGTTTTCAGTTAAAATTCTAAAATTCATTTTTTCGGGAGTTATAATTTTTAAGTTTTTAGGATCCGAAAAAAATTTCCAGGCTTCCGATATTGTCGCTTTAATTATTTGCTCGCGTTCAAGTTTGTATAATAAATTCATAATGACTTCTTTCTATATAATTCGATTTATTTTTTTCTTAGTCGATTAAGAACATTAGTATGCCGATTTATTTTAAAATAAATTCTATTCGCTCAAGTTTGCCGTCAATATTGGAACGCGGAGAAATATTAAATAATTTGCAAAGCAAAGGATAAATATCAATGTTATACAACGAGCCGGTTTTGTAATTTTTTTTAAAAGAAGGTCCGATGGCTAAAAAAATCCCATGCATATCTAAATGATTATGATCGTACCCATGATTGCCTTTGCTAAAGTATTTTTTCATAGATTCGATTGATTCGTCTGTTAAAAGACTATATCCAATGTCGGCGACAAGTATAATATTCCATATAAATGGATGCGAAGAAAATTTATAATATTCCGGAACTTCGTTTTTTAGATAAACTTTATAATTTTTTTCATTTTTCTTTAAAGTTAAATATACGTTCATAATTTCATTTGGATTTGTCGGCTCGACAAACATAATTGGTCCTTCGTCTAAGTATTTGATTTTGTAATCTTTTAAAATTTTTGACACGTTAATAATTTTATTTTCGCTTACATCCGTCATTCCGTGATCTGACAAGATGATAATATCGACGCTGTCTTTTATGTCAAGCTGTCTGATTTTGTGAAGAAAAATGCCTATTATTTTATCGCAATAAAACATAGAGCTGTCGACTTGAGGCGAGTTTGGTCCGTATTTATGCCCATAAGTGTCAGGCAAATCAAAATATAAAGTTATAAAACGCGGTCTCTCGTCATATGGAAGTTTAAGCCAACTTATCGCTCGTTCAATTCTTTCTAAATAAGGCATATTATGTAGATACTTAACGAAAATATCGGGCCTGCGATACTCTAAATTAATATCGCTTCCGGGCCAGAAATGGCTTGCCGTTTTTATTCCGTTTCGTTTAGCCGTTTCCCAGAACGCTTCGCCTAAATACCATTCCGAATTTCGAACTTCTATTGTATCTCCTAATCTATAAGTCTTTTTTGAATTAGGATTAAAAATTGTGTTCGATATAATTCCGTGATTTTGCGGATACATTCCGGTTATTATTGAATAATGATTAGGAAAAGTTTTGCTTGGAAACGATGGTTGCAAGGATAAGGCTTTAACGCCGTTTTTAATTATAGAATCCAGCGTAGGCGTAACGCCGCGATTTATGTAATCCCAACGCGCTCCGTCTAATGAAATTAAAATTACATATTTGCTTTGCGGCAAAAACTGAATTGTAATTAAAAAGAAAAATAAGCAAAAGTATTTCAATCGATTATAAAAAGTTTTTTCCATTACTGATTTAACGCTTTTTTTTTATTTAAAGTTTTAATTTTATACAAAAGCTATTTTAAAAAGGAAGAAAAAAAGAAACAATTATTTTCATGTAATCATAATGAAAAAAGTTTATCGCTTTTCCAAATTGAAATTAATCGTCTTGAAAAAAATTAGTTAAGTCTATTTGAGATTATAAACTTTGAACGTAAATTTTAAAGGAAATCCTTTTTATAAATTTATCGATTTATTTAAGAGTTTAATTTTGAATAAAAGTTATCGTTATAAAATCGATTAAGTATATTTAAAATATTGCCAAAGTTTGTTTTTTTTCTTAAATAGAATTAAATATTTTAAAATAAAAAAATTTTTTTATGAAGAATTTAAATTTCATCGTTGCAATTTTAATTGTCGTAAACTTATCTTGCGGAAGAAAAATGGAAAATTATGTAGATCAAAAAACAATCGATCAAACTATTCAGAAACTTGTCGAAAAATACGGCGAAAAAGAGAAGCAAAGAATTATCAAAGGCGTAAGCCAAACAGCTAAATTATGGCTCAATGAAGATGGTTCTATCGAAGAGTTTAAAAATTTTTGTTTGGAATATTTTATTGCCGATAGCGTAAAGCTGGATATTTTTTTTCAAAGAATATCGGATAATTTTGAGCAGATTTATGGAAATTTAAATAGAATAAGGTTGAATTTAAGAAAGCAAGTGGATCTTGATTTAGGCGAAATTTATCTGTTCGACGAGATATTTGCCGCATATGATCCTTACGCTCACTTAAAAGACGATTTCTTTAAGAACAAATTAGCGTTTTATATAATTTTAAATTTTCCAAATTATACGTTGGAAGAAAAAAATAATCTTAGCAAGAATTGGACTCGCAAACAGTGGGCTTATGCAAGAGTGGGGGATATTTTTATTTCTCGCGTTCCCGCCGAAGTAAACATAAAAATAACCGAAGCATTATCGAAAGCCGATAATTACGTATCGAATTATAATATCTTTACTTCAACGCTTGTCGACGATGAAAATAAAAAAGTATTTGAGAAAAATTTAAAGCTTATAAGTCACTGGGGTTTGCGCGACGAAATAAAAGCTCAGTACGCGAATCCAGACGGACTTAAAAAGCAAGAGTATATTTACGCAGTTATGAAGCGAATTATATCTCAAGAAATACCCGAAGTAGTAATTAATAACGCCGATTATAAGTGGAATCCAATAAGCAATAAACTATATAAAAATGGAACTGAAATTGAATTCAAATCGGAGCCTAATACGCGATATAAAACATTATTGAATAACTTCAATGCGATAAGATTAGCCGATCCATATTATCCAAATTATCCGACTTATATAGAAAGACGATTCAACTTAGAGCTGGAGATTTCAAAAGAAGAAATTAAAAAAATATTCGACGAATTATGCTCGTCGGATGTTCTTTTAGATATAGGCAAATTGATTGAAAAGCGATTGAATAGAAAATTAAGACCTTTTGATATTTGGTACGACGGATTTAAGAGCAGGAGTTCTATATCGCAAGAAAAATTAGACTACATAGTTAAAACAAAATATCCAAACGTAGCAGCTTTTCAAAACGATTTGAAAAATATTTTAATAAAGTTAGGTTTCGACGAAAACAAAGCGAAATATATTTCAGATAAAGTTATTGTCGATCCATCGCGCGGAGCTGGTCACGCCGCAGGAGCTGCAATGAGAGGAGACGCGGCTCGACTTCGCACTCGTTTTCAAAAAGACGGAATGGATTATAAAAGTTTTAATATTGCTTGTCATGAATTTGGTCATAACGTAGAACAAACTATTTCGCTTTACGATATAGATTATTATATGCTCGAAGGAGTTCCAAATACTGCCTTTACCGAGGCTCTTGCGTTTGTTTTTCAAAAACGAGATTTATATTTGTTGGATATAAAAGAAGACAACGATTTAAAAGAACATTTGCAAACTTTGGATATTATTTGGGGAACTTTTGAAATAATGGGCGTTTCTTTGGTCGATATTGAAGTTTGGGAATGGCTTTATGCTAATCCTAATGCGACAGACGCTCAACTTAGGGAGCAAACGATAAAAATTGCTAAGAATATATGGAATAAATATTTTGCGAGAATTTTTAATATTTACGACGAGCCGATACTTGCGATTTATTCTCATATGATTGATTATCCTTTATATTTATCGGCTTATCCATTAGGTCATTTGATTGAATTTTCGATAGAAGAAAAACTTAAAAATTCTAATTTTGCCGAAGAAATTCAAAAAATGTTCGCTTTAGGCAGACTAACTCCTTATTTCTGGATGATGAAAAATATAGGTTATAATATTTCTGCAAAGCCGATAATTGAAAAAGCAAAAGAAGCTTTAAACTATGTTAAATAACTGGAGTTATAAATGTTAAATGAAATTTCTATACGCCGAAGCGTTAGAAAATTTTTAGATAAAGAAGTAGAAAGAGAAAAAATTTTAGAGCTTATAAAAGCGGGAATGCAAGCTCCCTCGGCAAATAATCAACAGCCGTGGGAGTTTATCATCGTAAAGAATAAAGAAATTCTTAACAAGCTTTCCGAAATGAAATCAGGTTCCTATCCATTGAAGCTCGCTAATTTTGGCATAATAGTTCTGGGCAATAAAAAAAGAATAATATCGCCAGATTACTTGCAGCAAGACTTGTCGGCTTGCGTTCAGAATATTTTGCTTGAAGCCGTAAATCAAAATTTAGGAGCGGTCTGGATTGGAGTAGCGCCGATAGAAAGCAGAATAAGTTTTGTAAAAGATATTTTATCTTTGGAAGAATACTTGCTGCCTTTTGCTATAATAGCCTGCGGTTATGCCGAAGAAGGAGCGAATTATTTTATTGATAGATTCGAGGAAAGTCGAATTATTAAAGAGGTTTGAAAATTTATTTGAAGCGTATGTTGCTTAATAGACTTTAGAGTAAAACTAAAATTACTTTTAAAATGGCGATATTAAATTAGCAGTTTTCTTTTCAGTTTAAATAAATTTTAATATTGATTTAATCTTAATTACATCTTTATGGTTCCATAATACAAACGTATAAATCGATTTATAATTTTCATTTCTATTGCGGAGACAATTGTTAGAAATAAATCTTATTAGCCAATTGCAGTTATAAAGTTTTGAAATCTTGCAAAATAAATTTTTAGAATTGCTCCTTTTTATGATATTTTCTTAATTCAGCTTTACATTTTTAATTTTTTAACTTTATAGCTACAATCTATGAAATTACTTCAAAAAAATTCTGTTAGAGCGATTCATAATCAATGTATTTAAAATAAAGGCAGGTTAAATTTAGAATACTTTATTAAAGAATTGTTTTTTTTAATATTCAAGAGCAAATGAATTATTCAATCAAGCTTTCAAAATTTATTTTTTATTTTCGCTTTTTTTTAAATTTAATATAATTTGATATTTCAATGTAGTTAAAAAAGTAAAATTAAAAATATTTATATTTAATTAAAACTTTTTTATTAATAAAATTTGTTCTTCATAAAAAAATTATTTTATGATTTATACTGATTTGTTAATTGTTGGAGCGGGACCAATCGGCATAGCTTGCGGACTTGAAGCCAAAAAGAATGATATAAATTATATAATAATCGAAAAAGGCTCCGTTGCAAATTCAATATTGCATTATCCAGCGGGAATGACATTTTTTTCTACGGCAGAAAAAATTGAAATCGACAACATTCCGCTTGTTACTTCTAATTCCAAACCTTCAAGAGACGAATATGCGGAATATTTAATTAAAATTGTCGATAAAAACAAATTAAACATAAAACTTTTTGAAAAAATTATTGATATAAAAAAAGATGAAAACGGGCGTTTAATTTTTACTTCAAATAAAAATACATATTCGACAAAGTATGGAATATTAGCTATAGGTTTTTTCGATTTCCCAAATTTATTGGAAATAGAGTATAAATATTCAGATAAAATAAAACATTATTTCGACGACGCTCGCGCGTACGCTTTTTGCAAAACGGCAGTAATAGGCGGAGGAAATTCTGCGACTCAAGCCGCTCTAGAACTAAATCGCTTTAAATCACAAACTACAATTATTGTAAGGAAAAATGATTTTGACGATTCTGTTAAATATTGGATTAAGCCAGATATTCAAAATCGAATTAAAGACGGAGAGATTAAAGCTTATTTTAATAGCAAAATAATCTCAGTCGAAAAAAATTTTATCGTTATAAACGACGGGATTAAAGATATAGTTATTGAGAATGATTTTGTTTTCGCTTTGATCGGTTATCGTCCCGATTTTGATTTATTAAGAAAGGCTGGAATTTATGTCTCTGAAAAAGGAGAGATTTTTTACAACGGGGCAAATTATGAAACTAACGTTTCTAATTTATATCTTGCGGGGGTTGTTTGCGGCGGAAGCGATACTAATAAATGGTTTATTGAAAATTCTTTGATACACGCTAAAATTATTTTGAATGATATTAATAAAAAAGAAAATAAAAAAAACAAATCAACCGACATATATAAAGATTAAAATTATCTTCTACAAAATAAAAATATAAATATAAGAAAGTTGAGAAACTTATCTAATCGTTAAAAAAAAAATCTATTTATAATCATTAAATAAAAAAATGAAATTTTTCAGTCGGAAATAATAAAAGCAAGATAGTAATCAACGAGCTGAAATAGTTAATCGCAATTAATTAAAAAATAATAAAAATATTTCTCGCATTTCTCACGAAGGATAAACTTTGAAATTCGATTAAAGCTAACTGCAAGAAACTCGTTAAAAAATGAAAATAAGAGAATGAATCTATCTTCGATTTAGTATTGCTAAAATCAAGCGATAATTAAAGCTGTATATATATTAAAATTCGGTTGGAAGTTAAAAATTATACCATTTCAGCGATAAGTTGTAATTTTTCTCTTGCTTAATATGAAAAAAATGTTTATCATTATTTAGATTAAATCTAATTTTATGTTAAATTTAAAAGAAGCTAAAGATATTTTTAGAACTTATTTAAAAGAAAATCAGCATCGAATTACAAGCGAAAGATTTGAAATAATGAAATATGCGTTGGAATACGAGGGGCATTTTGGCGCTGATGATTTGTATTTGAATATGAAACAAAAAAATTCTGATGTTTCAAGAGCGACTGTTTATAATACTTTAGAATTGCTTGTCGATTGCGGCTTGCTTTATAAGAGACAGTTTGGCGATAATATAAATCGTTATGAAAGCGCTTTCCATAGACGCGAACATGACCATTTGATTTGCAAGGATTGCGGCAAAATTTTAGAGTTCACGCATCCTCAAATTGAAAGCATATTGAAAGAATTATCAATAAAACTTGGCGTAGAAATTTCCTCTTATAGTTTTAACGTTTACGGAAAATGTAACAATAGCCACAATTGCGAAAAGGTAAAAAATTATGACTCAACCAAATCTGACTCTAGATAAAATTAAAAAGGGCAAATTGGCAAAAATCAAAACATTGCCCAATGGAATAGAAAAAATTTATTTAATTCGCTTCGGAATTTGCGAAGGAAGCGATGTGTTTTGCCTTGAACGCCTGCCGGGCGGAACTATTATAATTCAAAAAAATCGTCAAGAAATTGCAATTGGATACGATTTGGCAAAAAAGATTTTTATTTCTTTGAATTAATTTGAAAATTGCCCGATTTGTCAGTTAAGCTCAAAATTTATTTAAGTTTGAGATTTTATCGCGTCGAAAATTTAAATATATATAGCGGCGTTTGATAATTAATTGAAAAGTCGCTGAAATTTTTTTGAATTAACGCGCTTAATGTTTTTTGCGTAGACGATTTGATTGATTGGTATATCAAAAAAATTAAAAAATATTTAAATATTTAACTGATGAACTTTAAAAATTTTCGCAAACATATAAATCAAGTCAATTCTGAAGAAGAAAACCAAAGAAAAGAAAGACTAAAAGTTGCTTTAGTTGGAAATCCAAACGTTGGGAAGTCTCTTTTTTTTAACAGCGTAAGCGGCTTTTATGTAGACGTATCTAATTTTCCTGGAACTACGGTGAGCGTTTCAAAGGCAATATGGAAAGATTACGAAATATACGACACGCCCGGAATTTACGGAGTATCTTCTTTTAACGAAGAAGAAAAAGTCGCTCTTAATATAATTCTTGAAGCAGACGTTATTATTAATATAGTAAATTCAATTCATTTAGAGCGCGATTTGTTTTTGACAATTCAATTGATAGAAATGGGAAAAAAAGTTTCTGTCTTTTTGAATTTTTACGACGAAGTCGAACAGAGAAATATAAAAATCGACGATGAAAAATTATCTGAAATTTTAGGAGTAAAAGTTTATAAATCAAGCGCAATATCTAAAAAAGGTTTTGAAAAATTTGAGGAGGCGATTCTTGAAGCTCGAACTGGCAATGTTTCTGAAGATGTTGAAAAAGTTTTGAAAGAACGCAATATAGAAAATTTAAATCAAGCTGAAAAGCTTTTATATTTAGAAGGAGACAATTATATAGCTGAAAAATATAATCTTGCCAATCAAAACATCGCAATTAGAGAACTTTTATATTTTAATAGAAGAAATAAAGTTAATGAAATTGTGTCGATTGTCGAGTCTGAAAATACTTTGAAGGGGCATTTCTTTAATCGTTTGGGAAGATACGCATTAAATCCAATCTCTGGCTTTTTTATTTTAGCAGCAGTTTTGTTTTTCGCTTATCTTTTTATTGGCGATTTAGTTTCTCAGAGATTGGTGGATTTTACGGAAAATGAAATAGGAAAAAAATTTTTTGAAAAGAATTTAAAGATATTTGTCGGGCAATTTGTTCCTGTCGACATTGAAGCGAATATTTTAAATGAAAACGAAGAGATTGTTGATCGAAGAATTTTTTCATTTGAAAAAAATATTAAGTCGAATCAAGAGTTATTTGTGGAATTTGAAAATTTTATCGAAGACAAATTATACGAGCTTGAGTTCAATTTTAAGAATGATATTGCGGCATTGTTTTTTGGCAATTATGGAGCGATAAGTATGACGATAACATATTTGTTGTTTTTGCTTCTGCCGTTGGTTTTGTCGTTCAATATAGTTATGTCCATACTTGAAGACAGCGGATATTTGCCAAGATTAGCGGCTATGTTGGATAGGTTTTTTAATAAAATAGGATTGAATGGAAAAGCTGTTATACCAATTATATTAGGCTTTGGCTGCGTTACAATGGCTAATATAACGACTAAAATTTTAGGCTCCGAGAGGGAAAAGAAAATTACAACCGCTTTGCTTCAGTTTATAATTCCATGTTCAGCCCAGCTTTCAGTTATAGCTGTAATGTCAGCTCGAGCGGGTTTGAAAGCTTTATTATTGTATTTGACTATAATGTTTATCGTTTCGATTATTATTGCATTTGCTTTGCCGAGAATTCTTAAAGGTTACACAACCCCTTTAATTTTGGATTTGCCGGCAATGAGGATTCCACAGTTAGAAAATATTGCAAAGAAAACTTACTACAAAACGTTAGGTTTTTTAAAAGAAGCGTCGCTATGGTTTTTTGTTGGAGCTTTTTTAGTTAGCTTTTTGCAAACTATCGGCGGATTGGAAGCCTGGATAAACCTTTTGCGTCCAGTCACATTATACTGGCTAAAATTGCCTGTTGAAACAGCGTCGATATTTATTATGGGAATGATAAGAAGAGATTTTGGAGCCGCTGGATTGTTTGATCTGAATTTAACAGCCGAGCAAACAGCCGTTTCTCTTATTGCAATTACTTTGTTTGTTCCTTGCATCGCTTCGTTTATGGTAATGATAAAGGAACGAGGGTTTAAATTTGGTATTGCAATTTGGATATTTGCCTGGATTATATCTTTGATTGCGTCAGGAATAACCGCGCAAATTTTTATATAAATTTTCATTTCTTTTAGTAAATTATAATATTTAAATTAAATTCTTTAGACTTTGCAATATGATTGAAATATTATTATATCTTTTAATAGGTTTTATTTTAATTTACGCCGGCGGAGAATTTTTAATAAACGGCGGAGTAAAATTTTCCAACGCGTTGAAAATTGATCCCGTAGTGGTTGGATTGACTTTTATCGCATTTGGCACAAGCGCACCGGAATTGTTTGTAAATGTGAAAGCGGCTTTTCTTGGCAGCGGAGGAATTACAGTAGGAAATATTATAGGCTCTAATATTTTTAACGTGGCTTTTATTTTGGGGCTTTCAGTTTTAATACGCCCGATAAATATAAATAAATTTTTTTTGAAAAGAGATTTGCCTTATATGTTGGCAGCCTCTGTTTTGTGTATTTTATTTTATGTTTTTGACGATAATTTTTCGCGCGTTGAAGGGTTAATTTTAGTTTTAGGCCTTGCTTTTTTTATTTATTACAACATTATGTATGCGAAACAAGAGGAAAATGAAATAAAGCCTGAAATTGAAAAAGAAATAAAGCATTTTGTTTCTAAGTCATCAAAATATGAAGCTTGGGTAGGAATATTGTTAATGGCGTTAGGATGCGTTGGATTGTATTATGGGTCTGAATATTTTGTCAAAGGATCGATTATGTTGGCTGAATTTTTAGGCATGAGCGAAGCTTTGATTGGTTTGACAATTGTTGCAGCGGGGACGAGCTTGCCGGAGTTAGCTGCTACAATAATCGCCTCGTTAAAAAAAGAAAATGATATGGCTTATGGAAACATTGTCGGATCAAATATTTTCAATATTTTAGGCATATTGGGAATAAGCGCCGTAATTGCTCCAATTAAAAATTCCGGAGTGCGTTTAATTGACTTTGGAATGATGTTGCTTATAGCAATATTGTTATACGCTTTCTCATATTTTCAAACAAAACTTTCTCGTCTTAGCGGATTTTTTTTTTTTTGTTTTATATATAATTTATACGATTTATATTATACGCGTTGGATTGGGGTGATTTTTGAAAGTAGAAAAAATCGAATTAATCTAATCAAACTAATTAATTTTTTTCGTTATTATAAAAAATGCGAAGCTAATTTTCACTCTAATTCTTAAATACAAATTATAAAATAAAACCATGCTATTATAGCTTTTAGAAATTGATCGCGTTTCAAAAAAAGATTGCCTTTCATTTTATAAATAGATTTTAGAGATTAAATAATTAATTAGAAAATATCGCGATAAGTTAGAATTAATATTTTGACTTGCAGCGAATTATTTGAAAAAAAAAGCTAATCTTAAATATATTTTAAAAAAACGAAAATTATCGAATCTTTTATATTATTGACAATGTAAAATAATAAGCTTAAATTTATCTTTTAAAAATTTTTTGGTAAAGTTTGAGCAAAAAAAGCCTGCAAAAGAAACTTGAAGAAATAAAACAAAATGACCGTTTGCCAAATCATATAGCAATAATAATGGATGGCAACGGAAGATGGGCAAAAATGCGAGGTCTGCCAAGAGTAGCAGGTCATAGACAAGGGATTGAAACTGTTAGAAAAATTGTTAAAGCTTGCGCGGAACTGGATATAAAATATTTGACGCTTTATACTTTTTCAACTGAAAATTGGCGTAGACCTAAAGAAGAAGTTTCAACTTTAATGAGATTGATAGTAAACAGTTTGAGAAAAGAAACGGACGACTTGCATAAAAATAATGTTAAGCTAAACGTAATTGGCGATATTAGCTCTCTGCCCGAAAAAGTGGTCGAAGAATTAAAAGAATCTATCGAAAAAACTCGGTTTAATTCAAAATTAATTTTGACTTTGGCTTTGAGTTACAGCGGGCGATGGGAAATATTAAATGCAATAAAAAATATTTGCGGCTACGTTTCAGAAAAAAATATAAACGCTCAAGATTATATAGCGTCTTTAGATGAAAAAGAATTTAGCAAATTTCTTTCAACAAATCATATGCCCGATCCCGATCTTTTAATTCGAAGCGGCGGAGAATTTAGAATTAGCAATTTTTTGTTGTGGCAAATCGCGTATTCTGAAATTTATATCGATGATACTTTATGGCCTGATTATAATGAGAATAATTTGTATGACGCTATTCTGGATTATCAAAAAAGAGAGCGTCGTTTTGGCATGGTAAGCGAACAAATTAAAAAAAAATATAAAAAATAAAACGGGTTTAGTAAATGTCGTCAACAAGAGTAAAAATTTTATCGACGGTTTTTTTGTTGTTATTAATTTGCGGAATTACTGCCGCGCAATCGCAAAAGAAAATTTATAAAATATTGGGAATTGCCGTCGAGGGAAATAAATACGCTGACGCTTCTACGATTATAGCTACCAGCGGATTGAAGGTCGACGACGAAATTGAAATACCAGGGGATCAAACTATTGGCGCGATAAAGAAATTATGGGGTCTAAACATTTTTTCTGACGTACAGATATTAGTAGATAAGGTTATACAAAATGGAGCGTTTATAGTAATTAAAGTGGATGAATATCCTCGAATAGAAGGTTATTCTTTTGAAGGCAACGATAAAATTAAAAAAGACGATATTGATAAAAAAATAAATTTAACTCGCGGTCAAGTCTTAAAGCCTCAAGAAGTATTTAAAATAATAAGAAAAATTCAATCGCTTTATGAAGAAGAAGGATATTTATTTTCAGAAATAAAACCTGTTAGATTCAAATTTTTAAGACTTGATTCTGTTAAAAAAGAGTTTGTCGCAATATGGGCAAGCGAAGAGGATACGACTCAAATCGAAAAATCGACATACGACGCTGCGATAGAAAAAAGAATTTCGCTTGAGAGAAGGTTGAAAGATAGAGTATGGTTGAAATTTTTTATTAATGAAAACGATAGAGCGATTGTTAGAGCTATTGAATTCGAAGGCAATAATTTTTTTGACGACGACGATTTGCGGAGCGAATTTGACAATACAATAATAAAAAAATGGTGGAAATTTTGGAGAACAGGAAAATTAGTAAAAACTGATTATGAAAAAGATAAACAGAAATTAAAAGAATTTTATCGAAAAAATGGATTCAGGGATTTTGAAATTATAAAAGATACATTCGAGGTAATGGAGGATAAAAGAGGCGTTAAAATTTTTATTACAGTTTATGAGGGGCCGCAATATAAAATAAGAAATATTAAATTTGAAGGAAATACTATTTACTCATCTGATGTTTTAATGCAAAGATTAGGCTTTTCAAAAGGAGATATTTACGATTATGAAAAATTTAACCAGAACTTAAGAGGCAATAAAACGCAAACCGACGTCGCTTCGTTATATTTAGACAATGGCTATTTGACATTTAATTTGCTTGTAAATGAAACAAAAGTTCCTCCAGATTCTATCGATGTCAATATTAAAATTATTGAAAACAACAGATTTAAAATCGGCTTGATCAATGTGGCCGGCAATACAAAAACAAAAGAAAAAGTAATTAGAAGAGAATTATTTATAACTCCAGGCGATTATTTTAATCGTTCATTATTATTGAGAAGTTTACAGCAGCTTGCGAATCTGCAGTATTTTAAGGTTGAAAAACTTTATACGGAAGGAATAGATTATAATTTCGAAAATGATAGTTTGGTTTCTGTTACCGTAAAAGTAGAGGAAAAATCGAGCGATTATTTAAATGCTTCAATTGGATATAGCGGCAGCTTTGGATTTAGCGGAATGGTTGGAATTACGTTGACAAATTTTTCAATCGCCGAACCATTTTCATTAGGCGGCGGACAAATTTTGAATTTTAATTGGCAGTTTGGATTTGGAAAATATTATCGAACATTTACTATAGGGTTTACTGAACCTTGGTTTATGGATACTCCTACGTTAATTGGATTTGAAATTTTCGATACAAGACAATCTTATTACTACACTTTGGCTCAAACAGGAGGAACGATTAGATTTGGAAGGCGATTGACATGGCCAGACGATTTTTTTGGAATAAATGGATTTTTTAGATATCAAAGAAACGACGTTCGAGATGGAGGAGGGTTTTATGAAGAAGGTAAAAGTCAACAATATACGCTTGGGATAACTTTTTATCGAAGAGATATAGATAATCCAATTTTTCCATCTCAAGGCTCAAATGTTTCATTAGACGCTGAAGTCTCAGGCGGACCTTTTTTGCCGGGCAATGTGGATTTTTGGAAGACTATATTTAGCGTTGATTTATACAAAAGACTGTTTAATACAAATAGAGTCGCTTTTTATACGAGCGCGCAATGGGGGTTTATAGACGAATTTAGAAGCGAAACTAAAATTAATTTTTTTGAATACTTTTTTATGGGCGGAAATGGAATGGTTATAGCGACCATTCCTTTAAGAGGATACGACGACAGGACTGTAGGACCAAGAAATCTTAATGGAAGAATTATCGGCGGAAGGGCTTATGCTAAATATACAAGCGAGTTAAGATTTGCTGCGACTTTTGAGCCAATGCCGATATATTTTTTGATGTTTGCCGAGGCTGGGAATGTCTTCGAAAGGATTAAATATGCCGATTTCTTTGATTTGAAGAAAAGCGTTGGAGTTGGCGCTAGATTGTTGATTAATCCAATTGGATTAATTGGATTTGATTTTGGATATGGGTTTGATAAAAAAGACGTCGACGGCGGCAGCCCAAGGTGGATATTCCATTTTCAATTTGGAAAAGGGTTCTAATGGTCAAAATAAAATTAAATAAAATTAAATAAGAGGTAAATCGTGAGCAAAAACTTTTTATTATTAACGGCGTTTGTAGTTTTATTTAGCATATCTTCTTTTTCTCAAAAAACTCAAAAGATAGCTTATGTTGATTCGAAAATAATTTTAAATGCTTTGCCTGAGGCAATAAAGGCTCAATCAGATTTGGAAAATTTGTCAAAAAAATGGCAAAATCAGCTTGATTCTATAGCTAATGAAGTTCAAAAGATGTATCAAGATTATCAAAAGAAAGCTTCTACTATGTCTCAAGAAAAACAAAGAGAAGCTCAACAAGCAATATTGGCTAAAGAGCAGGCTTATCAGTTGTTTAGACAGGAAAAATTTGGCCAGGGCGGAGAGTTTTTTCAAAAACAAGAACAATTGCTTAATCCGATTAAGGAAAGAATATTAAAAACTATAGAACAAATAGCTAAAGAAGAAGGCTATGCTTTTGTATTAGATAAAAATGCCGATTTTGTCGTTTTATTTGCCGACGACGACTATGATTTGACGTATAAAGTTTTAGATAGAATGAGAAAAAAAAATAAAAAATAAAAAATAAAAAATAATTCAAATTGTATAGTTTAGTCGATTGTTATTATTAAATTCGAGCTAAAGCTATGAAAAAAACGGTTATATTATATTTTATTTTTTGGCTGTCGACTTTATTGGC
>Ga0308407_1000539_pt1 | contig 26487 bp, 38 predicted proteins | sample HotsprSampleMSe2_FD_203476 | JGI IMG/M metagenome (GOLD analysis project Ga0308407, IMG submission 203476) | Hot spring phototrophic mat microbial communities from Mushroom Spring, Yellowstone National Park, Wyoming, United States - 20060911_MSe2 ...
CAGATTTTTAAATTTATCTTCAAAGAAATTATAGGCAAAATTATATAAATCTTCAAGTTTGCCAGTTCTTAATATGTTTTGGGCTGTATCTATGAATAATTTTTTCATTGCTGGTATTTCTTCTGGACTAAAATGTAATCTTGCAATGCTTCTAACATCTTTATCTTTGCTATTAATATAAGGCTCAAACCTTTTTACAAACATATCAAAAAGATTTTCAATTTGTTTAGGATTGCTTACTAATTGTAATGCCAAATTTTTGGATACAAGGGTGTTTACTTCATCAAAAATCTTTGGAGATAATCCAGCTTGTATTGCTTTTGAAAATAACTCTGGTGACGAAGCTTTACCTTCCACTGCATGTTTATAAATTTCATCTGTTATTTTGGCAATTTCTTTATTGTTTAAAGCAGTAGTAACTACTTTCATAGCATTTTCAGGGTCTCCAGCTTGAACATACAAATCAATAGTTTTCATAGTTTCTTCCGATAAACCAGAATTCTTTGCTATATTTCTAATTATATCTCCTTTAGCAGTTGTATCTGCTACCTTAAGAAAAGTTTCCGCAAGCTCTGGATATTTCTTAATGAGTTGCTCAAATTTGTTAATGTCAATAGAGCTAAGCAAAGGAGAGACATTCTGTAATTTTGTAAAGTCTAATTTCAGTTTGTTTTGTCCTCTTGGTGGTGTTAAAGGTCTTGGTGGTTCCAGAGTAGTGGGGGTTGCTACTCCTTCTTTGCCACCTTCTTGAAAGATAGTGGTTGGCGTTAATTCTGGTCTCCAATTCATAACCTGCTCATATGGAGATATTTCAACAGGAATTTCTTTGTCTAATGATAATTGTAATTCTGGTGGCAAATTAGATTGGATACCATATTTTGTTTTTATTAATTCAAGTATTCCTTTAGCTTCCCGTTGTTGTGAAATAAATGGAATGATAGAAGACAATGAAGGCAGTTGTCCTGTTGATATTGTATGATATTTTACATAAGGCATCATTTCAGCAGGAATTATACTTTCAAGTCCTTTAAGAGCTTCTTCTTGTGTTTTAAAAGCAGAATACAACTGAGCTGGTAAAAATGGACGGAAACCTCCACCGCTTGCTACCATTTGGTAAGGTCCAACCCTTAACCCACCAAGAGAACCTATTACTGTTTGCGTTACTGGTGATGTCCAAAAATCTCCACCGCCACCCATAAATGTTTACTTCTTCCCTTTCTTTCCTTTTTCTGTTGAAAAAGACCCGGGGAAATTGTCAGTATTAGGAGTTATTGTTGAACTCCCTCCCTGAGGAACTGGTTTTGGTTTTGGAATATCAAATTCACCTTTGCCTTTTGCCATTATATCACCTCCTTACTTTTTTATTTGCCTATGCCCCAACCCCCACCTTTTGTTGTTGTTGAAGAACCAGTCCCAAATATGCCAGTAAACGGTCCAAAATAAAGTTGTCCAAAAGCATTAATCAGAGGGTCTAAAGCTCTCCACATTTCTCCAATTTGTCGTTGAGCCATTTCTCTTGGCATACCTGCCATTCCATAAGCATTCATTAATGATTGGTTAAATCTATTTGCTAATGTGTTACCTAATCCCATCATGCCACTTGCAGCTGATAGTGAACTTAATAATGCTTGCTGTTGCGCTTGAGCATTTGCAATTTGTGATTGTAACCCTAATTGTCTCCCAAACTGACCTGATTGCATAAGCTGTGGAATTAAACTTGCTCTTGTCTGTAATTCTTGTTGTAATAAAGGAACTGTTGCTTCAGTTCTCTCTCTTGCTAATGTTTCAGCAAAAGCCCCACTTGGCGCATAAGTTCCTTGAATAGCCATTGCTTGTTCTATTTGTGGCTTTGTTAATGTTTCCCACGCTTTTAATGCTTCAAGTGTGTATGGAGATTGTCCAAGAGGTCCAAAAAATTGCTTTGCTTGTTCAATCGCAAATCTTTCTTCTTCAGTTTGGCCAGGAGCTGATATTAAGGGGGATTGGTAACCACCTATTCTTTGTAATATATCAAATGCTTGCTGTTCAAATGGAGTTATTACATTTTGAGAACCCATTCCAAAACCAAAACTACCACTTGGCATGCCTATATTTGGAAACATATTTGTTATGCCACCCTTTGGCATATTAACAATCTCTGAAGGTAAATACACATATTGCCCCGTTTTTTCATCAAAATATTTATATTGTCCTGTGCTTTCATCAAAGACTGGCCCTCCACCTAACCATAGTTTTCCTGGTGAAGGATCTCCAAACATTCCTCCTGCCATAATTAACTCCCCATTTGTTGCCATTTCTCTTTGGCTAATTTAATCGCTTGTTTTGCTATATTTCTTGTATAATCATTAACAGGCAATCCTTGTTGTTCTAACATATTATTAATTCCTTGTAACCATGCATTATAAAAAGGACTATTCTCTTTTGGCATCATAAACCATCCTGCTGCGTGATTTGCCCCAAATATTTCGGCAAGTTGTTGAGTTAACAACCAATCTTGTATTCCAGAAGATGTTGGTGGTTGGTTAGGTTGTTGAGGAATAGGCTGTTCAGGTGGTTGCTCTATTGGTGGTAATACTTTCATTGCAGTATCAGGGTTTAAAAAGATATTGCCATAAGGCATATTTCCTTGATAGCTTGTCATCCCTGTTGGTAATTGTCCTCCAAACGGTAATCCCATAATAACATTTCTTAAATACATTTCCTCTGGTGACGGAGGCAATATAGGCATGGGTCTATATTGAAACAAAAAATCTAAAGGATATTTTCCTATTGCAATCTTTAATTGTTCGCCAAGAGCTCTTGCATAAGGTTTTAGCTCTTCTGGTATTACTGCTGTTGTTGTAGTGCTTGAGCCTCTTCCTCCACCCATATTAATAACCTCTAAATAATCTAAATATATTCGTTATATTTGGAGACAGTAACTTTAAAGCCACATCTATTGGAACTCCTGCCTTTACTAATGCAGATAGTTGACTTGCAATTTGTAAATTCTGCGGTGTTGCTGTTAAAGCAGGTGCAATGCCTGTTTTCATTCCTTCTGCTATTTTGCTTACATTACTTGCAGTTGATAATGCATTGCCTATTCCTAATCCTAACCCTGCCAATCCTAATAAGTTAACACCTTGAACTCTACCTGTTTGAGGGTCTTTTGGTCCTATTTTTGGTCCTATACCTAACAAGCTTGCACCAGCTAAGCCTAATGGTATTCCTATTGGCACTCCCCCAGCCATTATATTACCTCCAATAAGTTATATTTATTATTAACAGAAAGCCCTATCTTTTTTAAATACCTTTCAAAGCCTTTTCTTTTTGTCCAAAATCTTATACCATCTATATTTGGCGGTAGCATTTTTTTAATAATTCTCCATACATTTATAATTTTTTCCCCTAAATTAATATCACATTTAGCTTGATGAATAAAAAATAATGTTTTATCAAACTCAGTTTCTATCCATCCAATTAAATGCCCTATTATTTTATTATCCTGCATAGCAATAATTAAATATAAATTACCATCATTTACAAATCTTAACTTTAACCAAGCTGTTAATTTATCTTCATCAATATTGCTTAGACCTTCTCTGCACGCTTGCCTTATTCTTGCAAGCAATTGATAAAATAATCTCCAGTCTTCATCATTAATTGGGGTTAATCTTTTTATGCCCAATTCCAATATCTCATCCATTTTATATAGTCTATATTGTGTGGATTTAAAGTATCAAGCGGTCCCATGACAGATGGATAACTTTCTTTATGTTTCTTGTCTTCCCTAAATGCTTCTGATAAGAATACTGTTAATTGTTCATTAAGTTGCCCAGATAAATTAGTCCAAGTAACATCTCCTGTATAAGCATATAAATGATGGCAGGCTTCTATTTTTGCTGCAATAGAAACAATATGAGGATAATATTTTATTTCTTCAGTATCAACAGAAGGCAAAGTTACAACTTGTCTATACCATACAGTAAACACCATTATACTATCAGGAATTGGATAAAAGATTATTTGTTGAGGAGATGCTTCAGAATAATAATATGGAATGCTACCTACATATGATTTTTTTGGGTCAAGATAGTCTATTACATTATAAGGTCTTTTTTCTATTCTTCCAGTTTGAGTAACAATAGCTAATACTCTTTCACAATCAGAGGGTAAATTATATATTAGTTTTCTGATTATAACATTATAGGTTCCTGTTGTAATAGGCAGGGGGAATTCAAGCATTATAGCAGATGTTTCAGGAAATACCTCTGATATTCTTATTGGTTGTAAATCTGCTACATATAAATATTTCCCTACATCGTCACTTGTTACGCTAAAAGAGCATATAACATAATTGCTATCGCTAGTTATATTTGCATTGCCACTTTTTGATGGAACTGTCTGAAGATAATAAAATTTCTGCAAGAATTGCCAATTGCGTATGTTAATAAATTTTTCATACGCTTTTATGACAAATTCTCTTGCCCTCGTATCAGACAGTTGAGATGACAGTCTCTTAACATCGGCAACAAGCTCTGCAAGTGTTGCCATTTCATTCTATTACGCTAATCTGTATGCTCTTATATCGTAACTATAATTAATTGTAGGGGAAGTTCCTCCAAGTGTTACTGTAATTCTTACAAACTGTTTAGCATCGTCAATTAAACAGTTGAATAAATAGCATGCTTTGTTGCCGTTTGCTGGCGTAGCAGGAATTAAATCAACAGAATTTGCTCCAGAACCATTATCAGCACACTGCACTACAAACGAATACGTTGGGTTTGTTCCTCCTAAATCTTCCACTTTAATTGCAACACTTACATAATATTTGCCAGATACTCCTAAATCAATCCAGTTTGTTGATGCTGTTGCCCCTGATGCTGTTATAACCTTTGTTGGTGCAATAGGTAATATTGGTAAATACCCAGTAGTATTAATAGCCATTTGTATCCCTCCTTTTAGAAGTTAGAAGCTCTTATTAACTTGCCATTAAACTTTAATATCTTTACCCTTAAATTACCAGACCAGCAAATCTTGGTATTCATTGTTCTTTCTGTTGGTGAACTAAAGGTAATTGGGTCAATAACAAAATTATCTCCAGCATGGGATACTAAGTCAACCCAGTTTTCATTAATAAACAATCCACAACCAGCAGGCATGTTATTGTCAACAACGATAGACGCATTGTTGAATTTTAATGCCATAAAACCTGCCCTTGCCATTTCATCATCTCCCATCCATCTTTGCTGTGCCTGCAATGAACTCCATAAGAAGTTAAATCCAGCTTGTGTAAAAATACCAAGCGTGGGCATTTCATTGCCATCAGAGCATTGACCGTATAAAGTCTGAAGTTCTCCCAATGTTACTGCTGTTTCTGAACCTCCAGAATACTTGTCAAGAACTTGTCCCTGCCAATAAACATAAGAATGAGAAATGCCAGCATAATCGGAAAACCCTGCAACCTGATAACCATCTCTGCTGTTTGTTGCTGTTCCTCCAGCATCAACAGCCTTAAAGAAATGGTCAAGTGCTAAACTTGGCGTTTCACTTGCAGTTGTCTTGTTAAATAATGCCCTTGAAATCCTACCTCTTAGGTTCATGATGCCAGCATCAAAAAGTGTTCTGACAAGATTAACAACTGCATGAGAAGATGACGCTCTTAATACATCTGTGTAAGGAATTGTAATGTCTTCATATACATGCTTCCATTCTACTTCAGCAGGCTGTATAATGTCTTCAGGACCTCTCATCATCTGCTGAGCACCTACATACCAACCACCATACTGTTTTGCTGATGTCATAACAGGCCACATTAAAGAGGCTCCACCATCAATAACTTGCCCCTTTTTCCAGAAACGATAAAATACTGGAGTGGCTTTCATGACTTGGTCAAAAACTGTTGGCTCAATGTGTTTAAGCACGATTGAGTTTAATGTGCTTGCCAACACGGCTACACTTGGATTAATTCCTGTTCCAGTAGCCATCTCCTTTACACCTCCTAATTAATTATTTTGGCCACGCAGTAGCCAATTCTCTTTCTAATTGTTTCCATGCACTATCGTAATCTAATCCTCGTTTTGTTTCTCCACCAACTGTTGGAGTTTCACTCCCAACAATTTCTGTTGCAGGTGGAAGATTAGGCTTTTGTGCTTCTTGTGTTTTAATATCTTTCTGATAATTATCTACAAGAGTATCAAGATGTCTGCTTAAATATGCCTCATAAGCTCCATCCCAAGTCCAAATGTTTTTTTCCTGCGCAATTTTTCTCAACTCGTCTGATAATTTCTTATGGTCTAAATCTGGTAAATATTTATATTTTTCTTTATCTTTTAAATACCTTTCCCTATGCAATTTCTGAACTTCAAGGTTGTTAATGTAATCCATTAAAGCTATTCTGTCGCTTAGATAGCTATTATAAATATTAGCAAGATAGTTTCTCAATGCTTCAATTTCTCTTTTGTAATTATCAATTGCTTGTTTCGTATGTTTGAAAACAGGTCCGTAAGTTTCATCAGAGTAATACTGTTCCCATTGAATCTCTTCTTGTGGTGTTCTCTGCATTTGATTTTGTTTTTGCAACTGTGCTTGTGCAAGGTAATACTGGATTAGTTGATTATAGTAGTCTGGAGAATAGCTTTGCTGTGGTTGCTCTGTCTGTTGTGAAAATTTTTCTATTTGTGACTTCAAATTATTAAGCTCCTCTTCATATTTTTTCATGCTCTCACCAAATAAACCGCTTACTTTATTTGCGGTTTCATCATCTAGCCCTAACTCTCTTAGTTTATCTAACATAATTTATCCCCCCATTTTTACGGTATTCCACCAATCATCCCTTGTGATGGTGGGATAGATGGTGGTGGCAAAGGAGACCCCATACCTTGCATAGGCATTTGTGGTGCTCCTTGCATTAATCCTCCAACTTGACCTTCTGAAGAAGGAACTACAACTGGAGGAAACATTTGTAATAATTGCGCTGCCATTCTTTCAATCTGTGCTGATTGTTTTGGGTCTGTTGCTTGTTTAATTTGTGCAAGTAACTTTAATCCGTTTCTAATTGTTTCTGCTATTCTTGCAAATACTGCCTGCTGTTGTCTTTGCATTAATAAACCACCCATTCTATCTGCAAGTGGTGATGCCATAATAGTAGCAGGCTCAGGAGTTTTGCCTCCCTGAAATGTTTCTGGGGAAGACATCTGCTGTGGTATTGGCGGTAATCCTAATCCAGCAGGTGTCATTCCCCCTGCCCCAACTCCAGATAATCCAGTTAATGGTGATGGAAAGTTAATCATAGCTAATTACCTATACAACTGTTCTTGCTTTCTTTTTGCGGATTGCTCTTGTCTTTAATCCGCCTTTTTTAACTACTCTTGTTTTCTTTTTTGCCATTTATTTCACCTCCTTTCATTAGCATACTCACCTTGTTGCATAGTTAGCAACATCTTTCAAAACTATTGCAACAAAGCTGTGATGATTACCGCCACTACTTATTATTTTTAATTTATTTGTTTTACTAAACAACATCTTTCAATTATTTCAAAATTAACAACAAGCTAATAGCTCCTATTAATCCACCAATTATAAATGTTTCTGCTGATACTCCAAACATTTTAAGCTTTTCTTTTGCCAGTTCTTTCTTCTGTGTGTCTACTATGCCTTTGTATATTTCTAATTGGTCTTTTAACAAATCGTTTTGTTGTCTTAATAATTCATTTTGCTTTTTAAGATTATCAATTAATAATTGTAACTGTTGATTTTCTTGTTCAAGTATTCTTTTCTGTTCAATCTCAACTACGATTTGTTTGGCTTCTTCCTTTGGAAAGCATATCTCACCAGCATAAGCAGCGCTTGCAAAAAATAAAAAAGCAATTATAGCGGTTAATATTTTCATTTTTCTACTGGATTATACCCTAAATCTTTAAATCTTTTTATTATTTCTTCATCAGTAACAGGTTTTTTAATATTCTGTCTCTGATGTCTTAATTTTGCTATTCTTGTTTCATATTCGGATTGTTGCTGTTGTAAATAGTTTAGTTGAGTTTCAAGGTTTTGTATTTTATCATTTATTCTTTTTATTGCAATATCGTTTATATCTTTTGTTTTTAATAAATACACATTAATTGCTATCAATATTACAATGATAATGCCAAGTATTATAAACATTATGCTTTTTATCTTAATTTTCATTTTAACACCTTTGTTAATATTAAAACTAAGAGTGCTACAACTATTGAAACAGCTGAAGACATAAGAGTTAAAAATAATTTGTCAATCTTAGAATTTATTTTTTCTATTTGAGATTGCATTTTATTTATAGCCAAACATAATTTTTCGTGTCTCTCATCACAAAGATTTCCATTAACAAAATCTGTTTCACTTAAAACTTCTCTAATTAATGCTTTAAGAATTGCGGGATTAATATTACCAATATTTGTATCCATCATTTACTCCCGTTTTATATTTAATTCCATACTTATAAATATTTTTACTATATTCATAGTTTATATCGCAAGCTGATTTGTATTGTTTGCAAACTCCGTTTGCTTTCCATACGCATACATTTTTACGATAACAGTTATCATAACAATCTAACCAATTCCATGAACCAGCTTTTTCACATTCTTTTATAACCCAATCTCCACCATTATACATCTGATAAGTAACAAATAATTTTTTACTTGGATTTCTATTTTGCAATAACTTCATATAATAAGCAGTTGCTAAAAAATGGTCATAACTAATTTCTTTATATTTTGGAAATAGAGGTCTTAATATACTATCAATCATTTTTGGTGTTAATTGAAAATATCCTACTGAACCCCACCCGTCTTTTGATATAACCCATTTACAATTGCTTTCTTGTTTTGCCTGCCCTACTGAATACCAATATGGATAATCTTTTGAAATAATACTCTGATGACTGCTTTTGATATTATCTATAAGGTTCATGCAAATATCCATTGCATTAGCTAATTGAAAATACCAAAGCAGAACCAACAAGATAGGTATAAATGTAATAAATCTTCCATTCAGGTTTTTCATCCCAATTAACAATTCCTACTTTTGTTATTCTTGATATATACATTACCGTTGACCAAATACCAAAAACTGCAATTTTTCTTAATATTACTGCAAGATTTTCAATGCCCACTACTGATAAAATTACTACTGCAATTAAAGATACAATACCAATAAAAGCATCAAATCCATATCTTAAAATAAATCTTTTAAACATTCTGATTGCATCCTTTTGTTATTCTTTTTCTCATTATTTTCTTGTTTTTCTCTTTATTTTTCTTTTAGTTTTTCTATCCGTTCTTGTTATTTTGTATGCTATTGCAACTGCCTGACGTGGTTTTTTGCCGTGTTCAATTTCTCTTTTTATAATCCTGCTACGCCAGCTTTCTACTCTTTCCCCTGCTTTTTTCTTAGGAATTGGCATTTATTGCTCCTGATAACTCTCTATTTGGTTTAAAATGCTTTACATATTTCCTTGAAGAGAAGATTTTATACATTTTATCTAACTTTCCCCAAAGGATAATATTTATTACTATTGATAAACTCATGTTATCTTTTTTGTGTAATTAATGTTATTTCTCATTACATATCGTCTGTCCTCCCCTGAGGAATTTGTGTCATTTCCCCTTGCATAATTGGTCTTTCATATATATAAATCCAAGCTCCATAATAATCAAATTGTCTAACCTCAGTTGTATCAATTTTAATAAATTTTATTCTTGAATACTTATCTGTTAAATAGCATAAAGTTGTTTTATTGTTTGCATCAATACCTTTCAAACCAACACTTCTAAATGGAATATCATCTGTTGGATTATCTACATCCCCAATATAAACACCAATATTATTTCCATTGGTTTTAATAAAAAAATCTATTCTTTCTATCATTATTTCCCTCCCCTGAGAAAAAATTGGTGATAATATTAATGTTGTATTAATTGGATTATTTAAATCATATTCAGAGCTTACAGGGAAATATATACTATTTGTAGAAACAATAAAATTATTTTTAACTTCTAAATCCGAACCTAATGGGTCATAAAAATAAGAACCTATTATTAAATCATTTATATAAAAATTGTAAACAAACTTTCCTACGCATATATTATTTTTATAATTATATAAAACAATATTTGCAGTATAGTTATCAATATTATTCCATCCAATCATTACCCAATCTTTTAGTGGATTATAACTTACATAAGGGTTTCCACGATAAATATCCATATTTTTTAAAAGATTTGTTAATATAGTAATTTCTGTTAAATTTGTTCCGTCAAAAGCGTATAATTTTTTTTCTTTACTTAAATAAAAATTTATTCCACCAGCAGAAGTAACACAAAATCTATTAACAATTTCAGGAGCCATATTAATTACTTTTTCAACTCTGAAACATGTAGCATCAGTTCCATACTGGCTGTAAACTAAAAACAAAAATTTTTTACTATATAAAACGCTTACATCATTCTTTAATGGGCATAATGCGACAAGCTTTTCTGCATCTGGTATGGCAATATAAGCAATAGCTGGATATGTTGTCATATTATATACTGACGACCAAGTTAATCTAATTCCTGTATCATCTATTCCAATTATTCTTCCAGTTTGAACAATAGCATCTAAATATACAGGGCTATTAGTAATAACTGAAGCAGTTGTATCATTTTTGCACCATCTTATTAGTTTGTTAATTCCATCACACATAACAAGATAAAGGTTTGTTTGAAAATATTGAAAATATTTTGCTTTGCCAAAAAAAGTAATTTGTGGTGGAGTTATATCTGTTAATGACGTATCTTCTAATGAAATCTTATATAGTTTACTATTAGAGTTTGTAACAAGATAATACCTTTCAGCATCATATAAATAAGAACCACTTAAAAAACTATCATTATCTGTAACAAGCGTATACACCCCTTCTCTTTTTTTAAATCCTCCATCTGTAATATCAAAATATAAATTCTCTGCATAATAAACACTATCCAATGGGATATCTGTATATGGAATTTTATATATTATTCCTTTTCTTGGAGGTGGAACTAATATTTCTTTTCCTCTTGGCATGCTAACCTCTCATTATAAATATATAATTTTAATAAATTTTAAATTCTTCCATTAGCCTTTGCTTTTCTTGATTGCAATTTTCGCATAAGTAACAAATTTCACCAGTTAAAGCTACATCAATTACAACAATTCCTCTAAAAATGTCTTGTAACAATATTGTTGGCATTTGATATTTTGTCTCTGTATCATTAAAATCTCTCTGACAAAGCTGGCATTTCCACACTTTCATACCTCCTACATAAAATCTTCAAAATCTTTAAAAGCTCCAAATTTTCTTTGCAATGCTCTATAAATTGTCTCACAGACATTTGCTCACTCAATAGGCACTCAATAATTAATTTTTCAGAATAAAAACCAGTTTGCTCCATTTGATACCACCCTCCTATAATCATATTGTGCTGTGATACTTATATTTGCTTGACCATCTATTGTTTGCCCAGTTTGCGGAGTAATTGTTACTGCATTCGTTGAACTATCAATCTTTTTAATCACATACTGCCTTCCTGCACAAGTGGTCGCATTTGGTAAAGTAATTGTCCTTGCCCCACCTGAAGCATCGACCAGAACGATATGATGGTCTACTCCAAGTGTTGTATTTGCTGACACCGTGCTAACTCTCGTTGCAAATGAACCATTACAAAGAATTCTACTATGTATGTTTTCGTGATTGTAATTTGGTATATTTACACCAAAATTATCATATGCTTGTAACTTGGCTCCATCGACTAAACCAAAATGCGACGAAATCTTTGTTGTTACATTTTGCCCAAAAACAAAATTACTGCTACTCTGAATATATGCTCCTTGTGTCAATCTAATCCCTGTCTGACCTACATCAATAAGCATTTTGCCATATATAGCACTACCAATCAATATTCCAGACATAAATTGAACGCCATAAGTTGGATTAGAAGTTCCTTTATACAATCTTGTCCCGCTTGATAAATATATCCTTGAGAAGGAATAATTATTATAGACAGCAGTAGATGAATTATTAAGAACCAAACACCCTTGCAAATTAATAAAGCAGTAAGGAGCACCTGCAGTTGGCAACACTGCATGAAAAGAAGTATTGTTTGCATTTATTACAGAATTATAAATCTCTAAATTGGTTTCCCCTGAAGTAATAGTGGGATATGAACCATTTGCATAACCTTCAAACAAGCAATTATTAACATTAAAACTTGATGTTCTTCTAAAAACAGCACAATAAAAGTTTGAAGTCATACTTATTTTTAAGCCCTGAATATTTATAGTTCCAGAATTGTAATCAAGTTGAATATGATCACACATAGACCCCCAATCTAATATCTCATAGCTCCAAGTATTATCAAATGTTACGGGGAAAGTCTGATTACAATAAATTGATGTGGCATCGTTATAGCAGATTGTTCTGTAGTATGATGTTGTGCCCTTATAAACTCTTATGAGCTTATACTGAAATTGATTTGTTGTCCAGTTCTTTGTGGTGTCAGTAACTTGTGCAACTGTGACCAAACTGCCATATATAGGGTCATTTACAGAGTTATTGAAACTGCCAACTGTGCCACTATCAAGCCGATTAAATTCTCCTTGCAGTGTTAAACTACCAAATATTTCCATAACAAGACCGTTAAGATAAATAGAACCATACGATATAGGTGATTTTTTCAAAACAATAATGACATAACTTGCCAGCTTAATTGGCAATTCAGATAAAGCCTTTGCCACAGTTGCATATGGATTAGAAGATGAACCGTTGCCAGTTGTATCACTTCCATTAACATTGTCTACATAAAGGGTTAAATTATTTGTAGTTTTATTCCATTTATCTATTATAAAAGGACCACGGTTAGAGGATACAACTACTGATAAAGTGGTTGGAATATTTGTTGCGTGGAAGCTATCTACCATATCTGAATTTAAATTTGTGCATACTGTTCCATTACTTACTGCTAAATTGCCAGAAGCATTTCCTGCATGAAATCCATCTACTGTATCAGCGTCTCCCGTTATTGATGCTGGCAATTTTGCATCATTATTTAATGCAAGCAAAGAATTGGGGATAGCAGTAGAAGACGCATGAAATCCGTCAACTGCATCTGCATTCAATCCACTTCCACTCCCTTGTGGAGATATGGTGCTTGGGGGTTGAATTCCTGTATGATTAGCTCTGTTAAGGTAGTAATTTCCATGTTGGCCGTCTAAAGTATCTGAGTCTCCTGTTATAGATGCAGGAAGTTTTCCGTCATTATTTAAGGCAAGCAAAGCATTAGGAGTGGCAATATTGGTTGCATGAAATCCATCAACGGTGTCTGAATCGCCAGTTATTGAGGTAGGAAGTTTTGAATCATTATTTAAAGCAAGCAAAGTATTGGGGGCTGGTATAGAAGATGCGTGGAACCCGTCAACAGTATTAGCATCTCCAGTTATAGATGCAGGTAGTTTTCCATTGTTATCCAGAGCAAGTAAAGTATTAGGTGTTGCAACAGAAGATGCGTGAAAACCATCTACCGTATCGGAATCACCAGTTATTGATGCAGGCAACTTTCCATCGCTGTTTAAAGCAAGTAAAGTATTTGGTGTAGGAGTGTCAGAAGCATAAAATCCATTTAATGTGTATGCATCATTAGAAAAAGGAGTATTTAATTTAAACAACAATTCATCTAACAATTTTTTAATGCTATTTTTTAATGTGGTTAAATCTGTTGCTAAATCAATTTCTCTTGTATTTAATATAATTTTCATTTTTTCTTTTTCTCTAACTCCGCTTCTATTTTAGCGTTTTGCATCATAGCAGCCATTATTTCAGTCCATGCAGATGTTGCCTCTACTCTATACTGCATAGATGACGGTAAATCTTCCCATGCTATTATTTCTCTCATAACCTCACCATCAAAAAATGGTATTGGTCTGCCTTCTTCATAGAATTCTACAATCATTCCTACCATTCTTCTACCTAATCTCTCTAATGCATCGTCTACAAACTTTGCAAGATTACCAATTAAAAAATTACCTTTCTGCTGTAACAACTCTATTGTTTTAGCTGCAACTGCCTGCCCCGGAGGAAGTGGTGGGTCTTGCAAACCTACTTCTTGTTCCATTTTTCTTATAAAGTAATCTGGTAAGTCTAAATATGGTTGAGATAAAGGTGGTGGAGCTTCTATTCTAAAATTACTATTCGGTCTTACTCTGTATTTAGCCCCGGGAAATATTGCTAACATATCCCATTGCTCATCATCCATGGCATTTTCATCTGCAATCACATATAAAGAGCAAAATTTAATCATATTTTCGAGTATTAGTTGAAGTGATTTGTTAACTGCTTTTTGTGTTTCTATTATATCAGAAAGTGGTCCTGGTGCATATAAAGGAGATACATCTTCACTGCCTTGTAAATAAACAAATGGATATCTATCTGTCCATCCAAATGCTTTACCATAAGGATTAGGTATATCTCTTAATACAACATCTTTAGTGCAGGTAATTAATCTACCGTAAGGATATTTAGGTATCCATTCTGGTATTTTTTCAATGATAGGCATTCCTGTATTTACATCTACTCCTGTTGCCTCTTCCCTCCATGTAAGCTCAAGTGAAGTATCATTTATCCAAAGTTCAGTTACAAATGCTCTAGCTCTCTTAATGTCTTTGCCATTTGTAACCCAGCTCCCAGCTGGTGCTAATCTCAATGGAGTTTGCCAATCTTCTTTTTCTGTTGGATCTATCCAAGATGCATCTGTATCTGGTTTAACATATTTAGCCATTTCAGGATATCTTGCAGATATTTGAGATAAATCAAGAGCTTCCCTATATATAACAAAGTTTGCATCTGATAAATTTACATCAACAGCTTCAGGGTCAACATATATTTTTTTAGGATGTATAGCCTCAACTATAACATCAGCCCAACCTTCTACAAAAGGGTTCCTTTTACCATAAGCTATTTTTAACCAACCACCATTGCCTACAATAGCCCATAACAATGCAATAGTTAATTTTCTTTGTATAGCCTCTGCTTTCCATACTGACCATAATGCATGTTGTAATACCTCACAAGACTTCATATATTCTTGTAAATTTTTCTGTTCTTCTGGATTTCTTGGAGTTAATAATGGCTGAGGAACTATTTTTAATATTGGTCTACCACCAGTTAAAACGCTTGATAATATTGTAAGTGTTCTTCTAATAGAATTGAATTTTATTGGAAGTTTATAACTTGGAAAATTTGTTGATGACCATTGCTCTCCACGAATAAATTTCCATACATCGTCCCATTTTTTAGTGTCAATTTTTTTATTTCTTTCTGCTGATGCGTATTCAAATAAAGAATTAACCCAATTGCATAACTTTTCTGATGCTTCAAAATCAACTTCTTCTGGCTCTCTAATAAAGTATTCTTTTAACACTTTTTACTCCCTTTTTAATCCATAAAACCTTAAATATTTATCGACCATATCTTTTATTGCAATTATAGCTTCATTGTTATACTCATTTGCAACAGCTTTCAAAAAGCATTCTTCATTGTTAACTGTATCAAAAAAGCCTACAAAAAAGTCTTTTGAAGGTTTTACTTCTGAAGTATCTATACTTATAGAAATATATTTAGGCAGTAAAAATAATCTTATGTAGTTATTGATTATAAAACGAAAGGCTTCTGGCTTATCTCCCCCAACCATATCATTACAAAATAAATCAAAAACAGGGTCTTCATAAACTTTTGTTTCTTTAAAAAATATCTTCCATTTACCAGATTGGTTCAATAATACTTTGTCTGTTCCACCAATCTTTTTTTGCTGTTGCTGTTTCATCTTTTACAACTCCTTTAACTTCAATTGTTTCATAAAGCCTCCTTACTGCCTCTTTTAAGTTTTTTAGTGGAATACCAGCGAAAATATGTTGAAACCAACTTGTAAAAGCAATCATCATAGCATCTATTCTATCATCTCCTTTAACGCCCATAGCATCACCCCCAACATATTGAAAATATTCAAGCTCTTCTTTAAGAAATCTACTTCTAATTAATATTTTTGAGTTTCTTATAAGCCAATCTGCAATTGATAGCATAATTGGTCTTGTTAAATAACTTGTTTGCCATCCCCATTTATCTCCTCTTGAACGATAAGCATCCCATGGCACCCATCTATGCAAGTTTGGGTAAAAATAAACTTTTTGTAATGCTCCTTGAGTTGCTATACCTGTATTATTAATTTCTACTGCAACAAGTGCATTGTTATAATAATGCCCGATTAATGCTATGTCTTGTGCTAAATCAAGAGGGTCTTTGTATCCAGCCCATTCTGCAACTTGAACAGGATATTCATTTTTCTTTCCTACTCTAAATACTTCTATTGCGGCTAAATGACCTTCTGATATTCCTGCTGATGTATCAACACCTATTACATAGTTTACTTGTGGTTTTGGTTCTTCCCATATCAATAATCTACCTTCTGGATTTTCTACTTTACCAGAAGAAGTTATTTCACCCCTCCAAATTGGTGGTTTTATATCACATACTGCTTCTATGACTTCTCTATCCCATACAACATCACCAAGCAAACAAAAACAATCTTCAACGGTAGCTGGATATTCTCTTCTAAATCTTCTTACATCTCCTTGACAATCAACTTCTATCTTATATCTTCTCCAAGCTAACTGCTCTCCGTCAACATTAAACTTTTTTATAAGAAATTTTTCTTCATCATCTAATTCTGATTTATCTACTGTATGACCTACAAGCCTATAATCAGGGTCTTCAAACCAAGCAAAAAATAAAGGTATTATTCTTAAATCTCCCTTTCCTTTTTGAGCATTTAAAAACAATTCTGCAAATTCATTATCAGGTCCTGCTGATGTGCTTTCAAGAACAATTACAGAATTGCCCATAACTGGAACTTGTGCTGTAACTATTCCTAAAACGCCTCCTAAATCAGGATAAAAAGCACACTCTGATAAATGAACAAGGTTGCAAGAACCTGAACGACCGCTTTCTTTACCACCAGCTGTTATGAAGTGTAACATACTATCTATTTCTCTAAATTGCATAGCTTTTCCATGAGTGCCTGACCTTTTAGGTTTTATCTTTATGCCTCCATAAGTCTCTGGTAAAAAATCATAAAACCTTCTATATACTTCATAGATTACACTAAGGCTTTCTCCTTTATGAGACATAACTATTCCATATTGAAGTGGTTTTGAAATAATTCTATAAAAGAAATAGCTTGCAATAACAGTAGAGCATCCCAATTGCCTTGCTTTAAGAATAGCAATCATAGTTCTTATGCCCTTTTTAGTTCCCTCTTTAATAACATTTATTATTTTTTTCTGAATTGGTTTTGGTTTAAAAGAAACTATGGTTCTTTCATCTCTATGGAGAACTTGTAGCAGTGTTTGAGAATATTTATCGTAATCTGTTATTATTTCAACTACTTCTTTAAGTGGAACTAATTCGTCATACATGCAAAAACCCCATTGGAGTTGCAAAACTTCTTTTCTTTTGCAATAACAACCTCATTAAATGTCTTTTATCAGTAAGGTGCCATCTGTCAATTGCAACCCTTACTTTTCTTCTAACTTTTTTATAAGCAACCATCCATAAGGTATGTCCATCTTTTTTAACCAAATTGGGAACGACTATATAGTCTTTATCGGTAATATCATCAATCTTTTTCCATTCGACATGTCTTAATACATCTGGAGTATCTTGTGTTGTTGCAATTAATGTTTGGTCTGTTACTCTTAATGGTTCTGTAAAATCATTAACATAAACATTCAATGGAATATGAATAAGTTCTTCTTTACCTGCAAGATAAAGAGAACCACCAAGAATATAAACAGGCTCTCCTTCCACTGTGCAGCTTATTCCAAGATAGTTATTATCATCAGTAGGTTTAAAATCTATAAGATAGTCTCCTGCTTTTCTTGTCAAATTTGGTGATGTAATATCAAGTATTAAACAATCAAGTTGTATCATTCCATATTCCTTAGCCACTTTTCTATTAATGCTTCTTTTTCTACCTTATCCCCTTCTCTATCTCTTGACAATTGAACTCTCTGTATCTCCCTTTTCTTTTTAGTCTCTTCTTGTTCTTTAAACCATCTCAACCTTAAATAAATAACAAAACCTATCCAAACAGTTGCAAGAGCCAATCCCCAGCATCCTAAAATTAAAATTACCTTATCCATTTTTACTCCTATCTAATTTAATTTTATTAGAAATCTCATCTATTTTACTTTTTATCTCTTCAAAATGCTTTGGGGAGTTTCTGTAAACTATATATGTAACAATAATACCAACAAGAATGCCAAGTAAAAAAGCTAATAACATTGTTAACACTTTATTCGCCTCCTTTCCTTTCTATTTCTTTTACTATTGAAGCTTCTATTACTTCACTTGTTCTTTGTGTTTCATCTACTAATTTTAATATATGTTCATAACTTAAAGAAGTTTGCATTTTAATCGGGTCTGTTCTATCAATAACTCTATCAAGAATTTTTGCTCTTTTTTCTAATGCTGATAAAACTTTATCTAACTTAAGAATATCTTTCTTGGAAATGTTTTTATTTTTTCTAAACTTATCTATCTCTTCTTGCGCCATCTTGTCAATGGCAAAAAGTTCTTCCCAAGCTTTATCTCTCACTTCTTGGAGAACTACTTTATACTTACTCAACTATCTCCGTCTCCTATCAGATAAAGCTCTATTTGTTTGCCTTTTTAACCTTTTAACCGTATCATAGATAATCTTTTTTGTTCTTGGATTAGAAGGCAAACTTATTACAGTTCTTTTACCATCTATCTCTACTGTTACTTTTGGCATTTAAAACACCTCTTTCTAATTATACCACAAAGATACTTTTGAGTATCTTCAGGTAACAAAACAGTTTCCATAGTTTCTGTCTTTATTCTTATCCTTGTTAGCTCTGGATATTTTGAAAGATAATAAGATATATGAGATAAGCAATAATTATTATCGCTTGCAAACTTTCTTATAGAAGGCAGATTAAAACACTTTTGAATAAATATTTGAACATAATATTCATTAAGCATTATTTTCTTTGCCTCCTCTACTTTTGCCCCAGCTACAAAAGCAATCTTTTTGGGTGTGTATGGAGGTTTGATTTTGATTTGCATAAATTATACCACTCCAAATAAGTCATTCTATATTCACTAAATAAACCTTTCAATAACCCTCTGGTAGCTCTTCCATGCAAAAATAAACTACAGGAAAAGAACCTTTTAAGACTACTTCTACTTACCAGCCCCCATAAATGCCTAAGTTGGTTAATCATAAAGGCTAAATCAGCCCTTATAAGACCTCCACTTCTACCAGTATAAGAAACGCTTATACTTGTTTCATATACTAAATCCATAACAGCTACATGTTTATATACCTTTCTAAAAGCATTCCTTGATTTAAAAAATTGCATCAACTCTACCATCTCTTTAATAGGTATCCAATTAAAGAAATAATCTTCAATATCAACTATACTTGTATACCATAAATAACAATCTTTTTGTAATTCACTAAAAGATGCATAGTTTAATGCTAATTGCGTAAACCTTAGCTCTGGTTCAGCAAGTTCCTTTCTTGGAGGAAAATAACGCTTATTGCTTTCTACGACTACTTCATCCTTGATAAAGTCTTTAATAGCTTCAAATAAAGGTCTGCCCTTACATAAAGAACTCTTTGTTGCAGGGAGATACCCTGCCATAACCCACTCTGCTTCTTTATAAGTTCTAAAACCATGTTCCTGTCTGAACTTTTCAATTTCATCTTTAACCAAATTAGTTTGTTTGTCCAAGCCTTCCGATTGCTTAAACGCCATATATGCATCTACAAACTCCTTATAATAATCATCATCTATTTCTAAAACCCTGCTTATCTTAACCTTATCCTTATCCAATAACCCAGCATTTAGCATCTCCTTAACAATAGACTTCCTTACCTTACTGCTTAAAAGCATACCCTACCCTTTCATATTTCCTAAACCTACCTAATTGTTTTATAAACCTACCTTTAGAACTTGAATGCATAAACTCTCTAAAATCCTCTTCAGTAACATTAAAATACCGATATATAATACCACTTTGAAACTTTACATCAAAAACTTTACTGGAAGAATTATAACGAACTGCCATAATATTGGAAGAATCTATTTCTATCCAATTTGCCATCTTGCAATATTATACAATAAAAAAAACCAAAATACAAGTAGTTATAAACCTACACCTTTCAAAAACATAACTCATTGAAAAATAAGAATATTTCAAAAACAACTTGACAAACATTTTAAAAATGTGAAATAATGCCCTTAAGGAATCAGAAGGTAAATCCTGAATGATTCCTTCACTCCAATAAGCTCCCATAAAAAATAATCTTCCAATCTAAGATATAAAGCCTACATAAAAAAATAAGCCTATCTTAAGTAGTAGCCCCCCTATATGAGTTAGGGGGGTTGGGGGGTTTGAAAAGTAATACTTATATTAAGTCTTTAAAAAGAGCTTATTTGAATAAAGCCTCCATTATACAATATACCTTCAATGGAATATTCTGCCCATACATAGGCCGTTTATAATCATCTAAAATCCATCCCTTTAGAACTTTATAAAACCATCCCATTTTTGCCGTATCATATGCCATCAAATTCGGGATTGTATCAAACACACTTTACCATATTATGTTAAATTTTCACGCTTTTAACTCCATAACTCATTGAAATAAAAAACAAATTTACCTTTGGCAATACATTGCCGTATGTATATTAGGCTTTAGATATTGTTATGGCTTTAGACTTTAAAAAAAAGAAAATAATAAAAATATAACTAATTTAATTCTATTTTTTGAAAGATGGGAAATACTATAAAACAGGTTTTTTTGTTGGGGCGATAGTCACCTATCCATTTACCAAATCCCCCTTGATTTGTAAAATAAAAGAATAAAATACCAGTCTGAAAAAAATAAGGATACTGAAAAGAAGACAAAAAAAAGGGATAAGGTTTTTGCCTTATCCCTTAAAAACTATACCATAGGACTATTTTTTGATAGTCCTATAATATAGCTTAAGCTCTTTGTCTTCTACTTTCCATGGCAAACAATAAATTTCATTATTAACCATCAACACTATATTGTGATGGAGTAGTGACTTTAAATAATGCTTATCTTCCAAATAGTTTACGGAAATTTTGCTTCCGTATTTTGTTACTATTCTGTTTTCCTTCTCTGAATTTTCTAGCAGTTCCTTCAATACATCTTCATTAATTAATCCTCTTAGTTTGTTAATGTCAACTTTATTTACATCCCTGAATTTTTTCTATTTCATATACATATATATATGTATAGTCTCCATACAATGTTTATATGTATTGTTTACCTATATTGTTTACATGGATTGTTTATAAAGCGTCATTTTGTATAAATATCGTTCTATTTCCATCACCAAAAAGGACATCTCCTGTATTAATGCAAAAAAAGAAAATAAATTACTTTCTCTAGAAAGAGAATATAGAAAGGAGAGTATAGGGAGTTATCTCTCCTCTACTTATCTTTTTTGGCGATAAAAACATATGTAAAAAAGACATATTGCGAGCCTACCTATGAGGAATTGAAACCTAAATAACGGACATTGACTTTATAAAAAATTCTTATAATTTTATAAAATAATTAAATACAAACATAATTAAAAAACTATTGACATTTTATTTATAACATGTTAAGATATAATTAAAATAATAAAAAGGGGGTAAAAAGATGAAAAAGTATGTAATCAGATTTGACGGAGACAATATCCATGTTACAAGAAATTTTCCAGAGATTGGGCGGACAATATCCCGCTGTGTTTTGAATTGCAGCGAATGGAAATCTCTTGTTCGTTGGGCGAAGAGAGATATCCTTAAAGAAGCCAAAGAAGTATGGAGCTTTTCAAAGAAAGGAGGTAAAAAATGTTAAAATTTGAAGACAGAGCATCCGAAAAAGGTTTACGGCTTGTTGGCATTATGAACGAAATTCATATCGAGATAGGACTTTATTATCCTCTTGGAAATTTTCACGTAAGTGTAACTAATGAGGGGCTGGCGAAGTTTTATTTGAAAAATTCTTTTTTAGAAGTTGTGAAATTTATAACTGAAAAATTTGGGGGAAATAATCTCAATAATTTTGAGAAAAAAGCAAATTTCTTATATGTAGAAATGAACAAAGATAAATATGTTAAAAAATGGAAGAAAGAACAATCCCGTGGATAAAAACTTTATAGCCCGCTTCGGCGGGCTTTTTTATTTCCATTTTTGTTTTAATTCCTCATAGGTAGGCTCGCAAATTTATGCTTGCCATACGGCAAGCTTTTTTTGTTCAAAAACTACTTAACAAACATTGACTTTAAAAGTCAAAAAAAAGCCTCTGGAATTCTCCAGAGGCTCTACTTTTTTCAAAAACTATTTAAAAAGATCCAACTCGGCGAGAAACCTTTTCTGCAATTCTGGATAATCTGCGAGCTTCAGCAAAACTTTTCCTATAAACCATAGCTCATACGGTCCACATGTATAAAGCAATTTATACAGAGCATTCAATACCGCTTCAATTTGCTCATGTTCGTAATTTGTAAAACCGCCAATTCCGAAATTATTGCAAAACCAGTAAAAGATATTTCCACTAGTAGGGACTCTTACTCTTGTTCCCCTTGCCATTAAAACACCTCCTATCTTATTGGTTTTATTATCTCCGCTACCATTAATGCGGAGACTATAATTACAAACAATATAGACAAGATATACTCCATTTTTCACCTCCTAAAAATCTCCAAATCATCGTCTTTTTTATAATTTCTATTCCAGTTGTTCATATACCAACTGTAAGTCTCGTATCTTTTTTCTGTAATTTTGCCGATATCAACAGTCTCGATCTCATCGTCAACAATAACAACCTCTGCTGGAACCTGAACCATGCAGACCCCAGTAAAAAACGATAGATTTGCAACTTTTATCCCTTCCATTGTTCCAAGAAGGGAACATATAAAGTTGCAATTGATGGATTCTCTGTCAGCCACCGAAAAGCTCGGTGTGCCGGTAGAGAAAGGGTGGCTGTGGTAAATGGTGTTCCATTCAGTTGACAACAAGGATAAATCCTCCTTGTAATCAACGCTGGAGAAGGTGACTTCTTGTTGAGGGATATAATACTCTTTCGCAATTTGAAAACCTCTTTCAGTCCATCTTCCCTTCAATAGTAATGAGAACTCATTGTTGCTCAACTTTTGTTGGATATAGCGAATAATTGAGTTCAGTTTTTGTGGCACAACTATTACAGGGGAGACAATACTAAGCTCACTATCAAATACATTGCTTTTTACTAAATCGCTAAAACCAAACTTTTTCTTTTTTGCCATTCTAAACCTCCCTATTCCGTTGTTATTGCAAGGTCAAAGACCTCGCTTATTTCTTCGCCATTTTCCCAGTCTTTCCAAGCCTCGTTTTTTTCTTCTACGTCATAACAGCTGTCTAAATTGATGGTTTGGAGCATTTTGGGTAACATATGAATTTTTTTCAGTTGTTCCAAAAGGCTTTTACTACCATCTTTGACGTCTCCTAAACATATTGTGCCTCTTTCAGAGACGTTCGGATGAAACCATTTACTTGCCCGAGCTATAATGCCTTCCTCTGGAAAATACTTTATAGAAATGCCCTCAACAAAATATTTTTCTTTAGGGGCCTTAACAATCCTGTTATCCCCCTTAATAAATATTACGTCTATTCTTTTTTTATACTCCAAAAGGCCGTTATTGACCTTCCAGAGCTTCCCACCTGCATTATAAACTCCGTCAAGAAAAGCACCCCAAATCTCCTTTTCAACTCTTTTAGCCTCTTCTTGTTTTAATCTTTCGATCTCATCCATCAATATGGAAATTTGGATGTCATATTGACTTTGGAGCTCTTCTTCAATTATCTTTTTTGCCTTTCTTGCTATCCCGAGAGTACTAACAGCATTTACAATCTCGGGATATATGATCTTTGATATTTCATGCTCGCAAAAGAGCACCCACCATTCCTCTGCAAGTGGGTGCTCTTCTTGCCGCAAAATTTCAAAAAATACGGGCAAAAAATCCTTGCCCTCATATACTCTATGAATAAAATCGACAAAGTGAATGTTGCCGTTGTAATCAACCACTGCAAGGACATTACCGAACTCGTCTACATATTTTTTTGTTATACTGTTTTTTACTGGGTATTCTATGTCGAGGCATACGCTACAATTTCCTCTTCTAATATTTACTTGTTTCACATCGTAGCCTTCATGATTTGGAGGCGGGATAAGACTCGAAAAATTTTTGCAGAAAATGGAAATTACTCTTCCGTCCTCTTCAGGAGAGTAATTTCCAGTTAAATAATCTTCTTGAATATAGATTTTGCATGTTTTTGGTGCATCTATCGGCACACCAAAAACCTCCTCAAATCTTTTTACTTCGTCTTCTGTTCTGTCTTTTACTTTAATCATATCTTACCTCCTATAATTTTGTTTAACAACTCTCTTACATTGAGAGTTGTATTCTTACTTTCAGAAATAGAAGACTGAGTAATATATAGAAGTATCATAGATGCGCATATTACGGGTGGAACTAACCAAGCCCCCGTGTATCCGTGCCTATCAATACCGCTGTCAAAAATTCTATTATCTCGGTAATTGATAGACAAGGATATGTGCTCCTTATCGTATCCAGCGAGTATAGGAGACTTCTCGCTGAATACGTCAACTACGTCTCTGCAATCTAGAAAAAGGTCAACCCTATCCAGTTGCTCTTTAATCTCCTCTAACCACGAAGAGTAAGAAATAATCTTCAAAAATGGCCGTCTTTCCACGATTAGCTCCCTTAAAGCATGAGCTTTGTTTTTACCTACATGCTCATACTTGAAGGGAGTTCTATTCAAATTGGATTTTTCAACTACGTCACCATCTACGAGGATTAGCTCTTTTGTTATCCCCGAGAGAGCAACAAAAAAGCCGGTCCACGACCCAACACCACCACAACCTGCCACGAGGACCCTATCGTATTTATAAAGTCTTATTTCTTTTTGACGACTATAAATCTCGTTTTCCATAAAAACCTCCTTTTAAAAAATAAAAAAAGGGGAGGCAAAGCCTCCCCCTTGTCGCCCTACTACTTAGCCTCGTAGTAGGGCTTAATTACGACTTCCCCCTCTGTCACGGGGAAGTCGTCCGCTGTTAGCTCGATGGAACCGAGCTCAGCGGTAAACTTTTTGATCCCAGCTTTTTTTGCAATTCCTTTTAAGGCTTCAACAGTAAGCTCCTCAACTTCAGCAATTGTCTCCCCATTAAGCTTTACAACTACTCCTTCTGATACTTTAAATACTGCCATTTTACACCTCCAATTTTATATTTTTTCTGATACCTAAGGTATCATTAATTATACTATACCATATATATATTACTTTTTCAATGCATTTTTTATTTCCTTAATTTATGTAACTCATTGAAAAATAAAGATTATTTAAAAAACTTATAGCATTTATTAAAAAGTTTCATAATAAAGCAACCTATTGAAAAATAAGGACTTTTTAAATATCAAAAATATAAGCAGTCTTACAATGTTGTAAGCCTTCTTACAAATTTATAACTTATTGTAAAATAAGGATTTTTTGAATATACTATTAATATGAAGAGAAACATAATCATAAAATACTTCAAAATGGAATTGTTTAATAGTCTCTCCTTAGCTTTTATTGCCTTTTACGCCTCAACGAAAAACATAAGCGCTATGGAGAGTTCTTCCTATCGTCTTGAATTTTCAACGCTTAAACGGACATTGCCTAAAACAATTTTAGTTTTGGCACTTGATAATTTATCCATAAACTTTCATTGGATAAAACTTTAAAAAAACTATAAACATTCAAATCAATATCGTTGATTACTTCAACCATTGCTTTAGATTTTTTGAAAAAAACATGTCCAGAACCAAAAAATGGTTCCACATAACATTGATGCTCTGGTATGTATTTCAATATCTCATTTACAATATAAAACTTACCCCCATACCATTTAAGTGGTGAATAATAATTTACTGGTTTTTTGTTGTCTTCTTCAATTACTTCTTTTAAAAATTCCTCATATGAAAATATACCCTCTAAATTTATTTAAAAGCCTCCAGAATCGATTTTTTTGCATACCCTATACCTAAGTATAGGTCACCATCAAAAAGCTTTTCCTGATGGATTGTAGCATCAAATTCGGGTATTTTTAACATCAACTATCACCCCACCAAACAGGGCACATGCAAATTTAATTAATTCCTTTTCTTGTGGTGGAATGGTGGATAATCCCCACATTGCAAGCTCTTTGTCAAAGTCATCAACTGGTTCAACATTGCCAGCCGTGATTAACGGTTCAGCAACTTTATCTGGCATTACTATTATATCACCAACTTTTGCATTCCATCCTGCAATAA
>Ga0308407_1000543_pt1 | contig 26371 bp, 20 predicted proteins | sample HotsprSampleMSe2_FD_203476 | JGI IMG/M metagenome (GOLD analysis project Ga0308407, IMG submission 203476) | Hot spring phototrophic mat microbial communities from Mushroom Spring, Yellowstone National Park, Wyoming, United States - 20060911_MSe2 ...
CGTGACCGTCAGCTTGAAAGTTTTTCTAAAGGGATGCGCCAGAAAATGGCGCTCATCCGGGCAATGATCCACGATCCACCGGTGCTCTTTCTTGATGAACCAACAACGGCGATGGATCCTCAGAGTGCCCGTACTGTGCGTGATGCAATTGGTGAGTTGCGCGGTGCGAAACGGAGTATTCTGCTGACGACCCATAATCTGAGTGAGGCGGAAGAGCTGGCCGACCGGATTGCAATCATTCGTGGTGGGCAGATTATTGCCTGTGGTTCATTTGCTGAGCTAAGCCGACAGTTACTCGGTGATCCAATATTTGAACTCCGCCTGGTACACTCTGATGATCAGGAACGTGCTGTTGCGGTGGTACGCGATCTGGTGGATGTGCAGATGATTGGCGGTGATCGGCTGAGCTGGCAGACTGCTGAGCCACAAGCGCTGAACCCGGCTATTCTGCAGCGATTGACGACAGCCGGTATTAGCGTGTACAGTCTGGCCGAGCAACCGCGTCGATTAGAAGACCTTTATTTGCGGATTGTGGCAGAAGATGAGGCTCCGCACGCCTCGCATTCCCGGTGAAAGTAATGAAACGATTTTCCCTCGCACGTTCGGTTATGCTCTTGCGTCCGCTTCAGCCACTCCCGGCGTGGTGGCTCATTACACGCCGCGAATTACGTGATACCTTGACCGACTGGCGCTTACTGGTTCCACTGGGTTTGCTGGCGCTGGCGCTTCCGTTGCTGGTTTCAGCGGCGGCACTTGCGCTGATCCGATTTACCGAACAACTCGAACTGGCTATCCAGATTATTCCGTTCGCGATCTTGCTGGTTGGCTTTTTACCGGCTGGCTTTTCGCTCATTCTAGCGCTAGAGTCATTTGCCGGTGAACGTGAGCGGAATACGCTTGAGACACTGCTGGCAATGCCGCTGAGTGATCGTGAATTGTACCTTGCCAAGCTGATAGCAGCGCTGGCGCTTCCGCTCATCGGTGCACTCCTCAGTCAGGTGGTCTTTGGGGTGGTGATGCTCCTGTTTGCACCTGATGTAGCATTGGTTGCCTTTCATCCGCTACGTCTGCTGCTCTTGTTGGCGTTGGTGCTGACAATGGCAATGGTGATGGTGAGTGGTGCGGTGATTATCTCTTCGCACGTCACTACGGTACGTGCGGCCAGTCTGCTCTCTAGTCTGATCCTGGTACCGCTGGCGTTGTTGGTACAGGTGATCGCTTTTCTGATCGTCGGCAATCATTGGGATGGGGTGTTCGGTATCTGGTTGGGATTGAATGCGCTGGTTGGTCTGCTCATCCATACAGGTATGCGGGCGTTTAGTCGGGAAGAACTGCTGGCTCGTGAACAGATCCGTCGTCCGTGGTTTGGGTGGTTGCAGCGGCGATCACGGCGGCAGATAACACACTTTAGCGGTCATCCGGTGTGGATTGTAGCCCGGCGCGAGATGATAGAAATTACTCGTGACTGGCGTTCGCTGACGTTGCTCAGTTTTCTGGCCGTTTTAATGCCGGTCGGTCTGAATGCAGCAATCATTGCTATCTTGCCCCAGCTCGATGATCCCCTGGCATTGGGGCCACTGGTTCCGTTCGTCGGTGTACTGGCCGGCTTTGTGCCGATGAGCTTTGCGCTAGTGGCGGCGCTGGAGTCGTTCGTTGGGGAACGCGAGCGGAATACGTTTGAGGCGCTCTGTGCATTGCCGATTTCTGATCGGCAGCTCTTTTTGGGGAAGATGGTGGGAACGCTTCTGATTCCGCTGATTACTGCCCTGATCACCCAGCACCTCTTTTATGCCCTGGTAGCGATCAATGTTCCGGCCCTTTATGCCGATGGCATGTCGCCGGCACTATTGGGATTGATGAGTCTGTTGACGATCGTCGTGGCAGTTGGTCTGGTATCGGGCGCGGTGAGCTTTTCGATCCACGCCGGCAGTGTACGGGAAGCCTCGATGATGGCCTCGGCAGTCTTACTGCCAACCACTGCGCTATTGCAGGCGCAGGCGCCATATTTTATTGCACGGCGGTTCGATGTTGTCTGGTTGGCGATTCTGGCGATCACGGTGGTAGCACTGGCTTTTTTGCGCAGTGGAATGCAGACATTTCAACGTGCAGCAATCTTTTCGCGGAATCGTGAAACGATGAGCTTACGACGGATATGGTCAACGTTTCGGCGTTTCTTCAGCGAGTATCAACCAGCGGGAACACCGCTCTATGCCTATCGCGGATTACCATTCTCGCCATGGCGCTTCTACCGTTATGAGTTTCCAGCCCTGCTTTACGAATTACGCTTACCACTGGCAGTCAGTATGCTGGCCGCAGTGAGTGGAACGGTGCTTGGCCTTACCCTGTCGCAAACGCTGGTGTTGCCGCCGGTCGAACAGGCATTGACAATGCTCGCCTATGGTCCGGCGCCGTCGTTACTCCTGGCAGGTTTTGTCTTTGCCAACAACTTGCGCGTATCCATCTTATCGAACCTGCTGGCGCCGTTCAGTCTGGGAGTGTTTCCGTTTCTCGTGCCGGCGGTTGTCTTTGCGCAGATTGGCTATATCAGCGGGCGCATTCTTGTCCAGAATGGAGCGACCATCGTCGATCCGCTGCAATTCATTGTTGCATATCTGCTCCCGCACGGCGTAATCGAACTGCCCACCTTTCTGATCAGTGCAGCCCTTGGTTTGCGAATGGGAGCTGCGCTGTTGAGCACACCGGGCAATTTTACAGTTGGTGAGAATCTGTTGTGGGCAGCAGCGCAGACGGTCAAAGTCTGGCTCCTGATCATTGCTCCGCTCGTGCTGGTGGCTGCCCTGATCGAAGGCCTGATCACACCATTGGTCATTATGTGGGTGTATTGAGATCGAGGATGATGATCGGCACGGTACGTCCGGCCCGGCGAGCATAGGCGGCAAAACCCGGATAATAACGCACGGCCCGTTCCCATAGCTCCAGATACTCGATGCCAACGGCTTCGCGTGCCCGACAGAGGAAGGTGCGACCGTAGATATTGACGTGTACCTGCGGGTTGGCCAGAACGTTGTAGTACCATCCCGGATGGTGCGGGCGCCCAAAATTGGATGCTACCAACACCAGGCAACTTCCATCAGGAAAAAAGATAAGCGGGGTTCGGCACTGCATCCCGCTACGAGCGCCTGTCGTAATCAGTACAAGCGTTGGATAAAACAGTGATACGATACCGAATCGCCCACCACTGATCCAGAGTACAAATCGGTCAAGTGGCTGGATACACGTTCGCACAACCCAGGCACTAGGGCGTGTAGCAGAAAGACGGGCGATCATCTGTTGTAAACGGCGAAACATTCTCATAATCGTGACACAGTTTTTTCGGCCTGGAATGCCGTGAAGGAAATGTTCTGCATGCGATTCGGTTTTCGCGATACGCAGCACATTACCTCTCGGCAGAGCATTTGCACGGCGACAGTACTGAAGGGCAGATAGACGGGGCATCTGCTCTTTGTGTGGCGAAGAGCCTATCCGAATAATCGTCTCACGATACGGCGGACGAAACCTGATAGCGGTACGGGCGCAGCGCCGCTGTGCCCCAACTGATCTCCTTCTGCGACAGGATATTCCGGACAGCCACTAAAGATCATACCAGATTGTTCGTGCATGTGGCGATACTTATCGTTGCCGTGTTATCAGTGATACTTGACAAGACAAAAATCTCTTATAATACACACAGAAGTTTATGGTGCCAGGGAGTACATGCATGCAGGAATCTTCACTTGACCTTACCGCAGTGACGCGCCGGATCATCAGTGCCCTCTTCCTGGCGCAGAGCTTAGCCTCAGCCGCCTTTATTGCCAACATTGCAGTCAACGCGATTGTTGGCGCCCGTTTGAGTGGCAACGATGCGCTGGCCGGATTACCCTAGACGCTGATGTTGGCTGGTGCAGCGATAGCCGCATATCCGGCCGGACGGGCGATGCAGCGGTTTGGCCGTCGTCCAGGGTTGATCATCGGCATGCTCCTTGGCGTAAGTGGAATGCTAATCGATGGGATAGCAGTCATCGGCCATTCCTTCCCCCTCTTTTTAATCGGGCTATTTCTGGTCGGTACAGCACGAGGGATTACCGATCAGAGTCGTTATGCTGCTGCCGATGCCGTACATCCTGATCGACGTGCCAGTGCAATCAGTACGGTGGTTTTTGCCAGCACAATCGGCGCCGTTGGCGGTCCACTGCTCGTCGGGCCACTTGGTCAGATCGCGCTTGCCGGTGGGTTGCCTGAATTGACCGGGCCAATGTTTGGGGGTGCGATCCTCTTTGGACTAGCAGCGTTGACCCTGTTCCTGTTCTTGCACCCTGATCCGCGATTGTTAGCGATCCATCCAGGGCGTCACACTACTTCGGTCAATCAGCTTCAACCCGTGACCCGATCGCCAGGGGCCATTTTACGTCTGCCATCAGTGCGTACCGGTTTAATCAGTATGGTACTGGGGCAAGTGGTGATGGTATTGGTAATGAGTGTCACCTCACTCCACATGAGTCATCATCACCATGGCCTTGATAGCATTTCACTAGTCATTGGTGCACACACCTTTGGGATGTTTGGCCTCTCGATGCTCACCGGACGCCTTATCGATAGACTGGGACGCACCCCGACCATCATCATCGGTACCTGGCTCCTCATTGCCGGCGCCCTCATCGCGCCAGCATCCCTGTTGACCCCCTGGTTAGCGGTAGGGCTATTTCTGGTGGGTTTGGGCTGGAACTTGTGCTACATTGCCGGTTCTTCACTGTTGGCTGATGCCACAACAGCCGGTGAACGTGGTGCAGTACAGGGGCTTAGCGATCTGCTGGTCAACCTTGGCTCAGCGTTTGGCAGTCTGAGCAGTGGTTTCATCCTGGCCGGATTGGGCTACCTTGCCCTTTGCCTGTTCGGTGCGATGCTCTGTTTAGTGCCGTTGAGTGCGGCGCTCTGGTGGGGGCAGCCGTTGCGGTCGGCTGTGAAGGGTATGGATTGATTGTCGTTTGCATTGAGTAAATGATCTGGCGCAGCCATCGCTGATACGGTATCACGGTAACCGGTAATGATGACGACCCCTACAGTGGAAAGGCAGAGCTATTCAGCACTTCATGTACGACTGATACAGTTCGATGTGAGCAGCACCGATCGCCTGCCAGTCGAACCGACGCGCAGCGGTGCGTGCCGCTTCACTCAGACGGGTACGGGCTATCGGGTTCTTCAGCAAGGTCGTTATTGCGGTGGTCAGGGCATCTGGGCGAGCGGCGGCAAACTGTACAACCCCGGTTAAGGCAGCGGCGGTCGTAGAAGAGGCTGGTGGTGTGGTGATCACGGCACAACCGTGAGCCAGTGCGGCGAGTAAGCTGCCGCGTCGGAGTGAGGCACCGTCGCGAAATGGGAGTACAACCAGATCACATGCGCTCAAATGGGCAGATACTTGCCCAGCAGTCACGTGACCGGTCACGATAACTCGGTCGCGGAGAGCGGGTATGCTCAGGCGTCGGTACACCTGTTCGGCAAACGCACGATCGGTCGCAGAGGTAGCTGTGCCGCCGATGATCAGTAAGTGCCACTGCGGATGATCGATCACAACGTCGATCAGGAGATCAATCCCCTTACTCGGTGACAAGAGACCGAAATATCCGATCAACGCTTTATCACCGGTGACACCTAGTTCAGAACGCCATGCTGTGCGGTCATAGTCTGGCGGAAGTACCGGCTCGATATTTGCGCCAATGGGAATCAGGTGTGGTTGAAGACCGCTTGTGCGTAATTTGGCTTCATCTTCGGGGTTAGTGACGATAACTGCTGTCGCTGTCCGTGCTGGCAGCAGAGTAACCCATTCGCGAACCATCCCTGCTTTCGGAAAGAGGTACGGTGGAAGCAGATCGTGGTAGGTGATCGCAGTGGCAATATTGCTATGCCGTAAGATAGTGGGGAGCACGTTCACCCCGATGTGCATCCCATAGGCGCCAGTTTGATACTGAATGTGACACCAATCGGGTTGGAGTCGCCGTATATGTCTGATGAGTGACCCTAGCCCAATAAGGCGCCAACTAGCCATTCCACGATCAGAAGAAAGCGCTTGATCGCCCTCGGGTGAAACTCTTAAGATGCGCCAGCGCTGCTGCACGATTGTTAAGACCAGAATCTCATGCCCGGCATTTGCCAGGGTCTGGCCTAGTCGTTGGGTGTAATCGCCAACTCCGCCCGGCTGAGGTGGGTACTCACCGGTGATGAACAGGATTCGCATACGACCACGCTCCACGTTTGTCAGGTCTGCCATACGATACCACAAGTGAGCAGAGTGAGGGTAAACCACGAGTGAACCCTGATGCACAGACGGTTCACGAACCGCACATACCGAATCTCTGCCGGCAACGGGCTATTTCAGATAGCGCTTACGCTCTGGACTGGCGGTCTGCGCTCTAGGCGTGCTGTGATCGATGCGCTCGTGTGACTTTGTCACTGATGATTGGCGAGCGTTCTGCTATTCTGAAATCAGACCTATCGGGCGAAACATTGATAAGGAGGGGACGATGACACCGAATATGGGTAACATCGATCGCATTGTACGTGTGGTCGTGGCATTAGTGGTGGCAATCCTAATTTTTACGAATGTTCTGTCGGGTGTGTGGGCATGGATTGCCGGTATCCTGGCGGTAGTTTTCCTGGCTACCAGTGCAATAGGTTTCTGCCCGCTGTATCTGCCGTTTCGGATCAAAACCCGTTAATCGGCTAGAGTTGGTTTAAGGCAGGAGGAGAAGGGGGGAACGAAGTTCTCCCCTTCTGCGATTGACGCGCAAGTCTTTCCCTCAGATGTGTGGGCCAGCGGTGCGCATTGTGCGGTTGTGATGGCGAAGTCCTCTCCCACGGGCGGGTTCCAATCTCCTGCTAGCAGAGGTAATGAGGCGCTAATGAGCCAACCGATGGGTTCAAGTGGAAGTTAGCGCACGTCACAGTGGCACTGCTGGATCATCTCACCCTTTCCTCTACCACTGTCCATTCCCACCAGGGGAGCGAAAGGGGACAATGGGGGAGTCTATCTCTCCCACTCAATCCTATTTCCATACTATTTTCTATCTTCTCTTTGCTCTTTCTTCTCTCCTTACCTCACTACCGCCGAGTAGGGTGAAAACTTTGAATAGTCTTACCCCTGATGTTGGATGTGCGGGTTGATGCAGAAAGTCTTCATTCTCTTCTCGCAGCGACTACACAAGTTTTTCACAATCCTCCGTCATACTGTGATGTAAGGATCACGCCAGACAATTTGATCGACGGAGGTTCCCATGAAGATGAAGCAGAATCGGATCAACTTTTTGATCGATGGGGCGATGTTTCTCGCCTTTTTAATCGCGACCGCTCCTCGTTTGAGCGGATTGGCGATTCATGAGTGGTTGAGTCTGTCACTCGCCGCAGCGATTATCACGCACCTGCTCTTACACTGGACCTGGATTATCAGCATTGGCAAGCGATTGTTCACGAAGACGACCTGGCGTTCACGTTTGAATTACCTCCTCAACGCGCTTCTCTTCGTCTCCTTTACAGTGACAATCGCCACCGGCATTTTAATCTCACGTGAAGCCTTGCCGCTGCTTGGGCTGACAATGGCTCGTGATCGTACACTAGAGTTTTTGCACCATCAAGCCTCCGATGTAACCGTACTCTTGTTGGGTCTTCATGTTGCGATCCACTGGAGTTGGATTGTGGGAATGCTGCGCCGAATCATACCTGTCCGTCGTGTGAGTCGGTCGGTTGCAATATCGCGCCAAATGGAAGGAGCGAACCAATGAAGCTGATCGGACGGATACTCATTATTTTGGGTGTTACCTGGCTCATTGTGATGGGATTGAACTGGCTACGAATGCAAAACATGCTACCGATCAACCCTGATACCGCTCGTTCAGAGCGTTTTGTGGATGGGGAACATCGTGAGGGGTTTATGCGCCCTGGAAGAGGCTTTGGTGAGTTTCGCGAACGTGGTGAGCGCCACTTTGAAAAACCATCTCTGGACGGTGTGGGCGACGTGTTGGGTACCCTCACCAGGAATCGTCGTGGTTATCGACCGTATCCTGCGCTTTACGAGCCAGCGTGTGCGTCGGTCAGGATTGCCGGTGAGTCGTAGTTAATGTTGATCGCCATCGCCAGGTTACCACCGAGGAGACCTGCAAACGCAGTGACCCTCGGTGGGAATCAATGTCAGAGTCCGTGCTGCGAATGACACCTCTCACCTTTCCCCAAAACCTCTTTCGCATCTACAACAGCGAAGAGGAGGAAAGAGGTCTGAGTGGGTCTCCTGCCCTGCTCGTGTTTCAGCTCTCACTCTTCTCTTTCCCGTCATATCGGATCACGTGTCTATACTCGTGCACGCCATCGCTGCCATACGCCAACCGGATAACCAACCATCTTGGCCGTGTCACCGGTCAGGCGAATCAACGGCACGAGGCTCAATGCAATCAACCGTTCACCCAGTGAGCGACCGCCCAACCGTGACCAGAGCCGTCGGTAGGGGCCATGGGTATAGAATACTACACCTGACCCGATCAAGAGGCCAATGAATGCTCTGAGGCGTGGCCTGTTCAGCCCAATCGCCAATAATCCACTCAGGGTTGAATAGATGGTATAGCGCAGGAGATGGCGGTGTGTCCATAAGCCGGCCCGTCCATCACCCCGGGCGTAGGTGTAGTACTGGCGCAGGAAAGCGCGCAGGGTAGAACGAGGGGTAAAGTGAACTACTGCTTCAGGGACGAAGGTACGGCGGAAGCCGGCCCGTTCGACGGCCAAATCGAAGAGCAGATCTTCGCAATGACTGGCCCACTCTGGAAAGCCACCGACCATCTCCCATACCTCTTTACGAAATGCCATTGATTTACCGAAAGGCAGGAAAGCAGCCGGATCGATCTCATAACTACGGCGGTAGTTCGTCTCGCCCAGGGCCAGGGCGAAGAGCGAACGGGGGGTCGGATGAAAGAACCCACCGACCAGATCGGCTTCGCCGGTTTCGATAGGAGCGATGATGCGGGCCAACCAGTGCGGATCAAGGGTTAGACCGGCGTCGGTACTGGCGATGATTGTGCCACGGGCATGCCGAATAGCATTGTTGCGCCCTGAAGAAATGTTATGTCCGCCGCGCACCAGCCGAATCTGCGGGTAACGCGCTGCATAGGCGGCTATGATCGCCGGTGTTGCATCGACGCTCTGACAATCGTTCATCACAATCTCATCAGCGGCACGAGTCTGGGCAAGCATTGAATCGAGCAGTGCCGCAACATTGTCAGCTTCATCACGTACTGTACAGATGATCGAAACCGTAACCTGGTTCATAGTCGCCACATATCAACAGCTTCTGGTACAATACTTGTATGTACCAACATTGAGCGTATTGTACCAGACGAGGTGGTCATGACAAGTGTGCACGGATTTGAATTACTGCGCGATGAGTTCATTCCCGAATTGAACACACGCGCTCGTTTGTATCGCCATATCAAAACCGGCGCCGAAGTTCTCTCTCTCGAAAACGATGATGAAAATAAATGCTTCGGTATTACCTTTCGTACTCCGCCCCGCGACTCAACCGGGGTTGCACACATTCTCGAGCATTCGGTGCTCTGCGGCTCACGCAAGTATCCGGTGAAAGACCCCTTCTTTACGTTGGTTAAGGGATCAGTACATACGTTCCTGAATGCGATAACGTTTCCTGATAAAACATCGTATCCTGTGGCCAGCACCAATCTGAAAGACTTCTACAATCTGGTTGATGTCTATCTGGATGCGGTGTTTTTCCCGCGTATCACGCCCGAAATACTCAAGCAAGAGGGCTGGCACTTCGAGCTACCGGCGCCTGATGCACCGCTGACGATTAAGGGGGTAGTGTACAACGAGATGAAAGGCGCTTACTCCTCGCCTGATGGGATGCTCTACCGCTACTCGCAGCAGTCGCTCTTCCCAGACACGACATATGGTCATTCGTCAGGTGGCGATCCGCTGGTTATTCCCGATCTGACTTACGAGGCGTTCAAGCGTTTTCACGAGACGTTGTACCACCCCTCAAACGCCCGTATCTTCTTCTACGGTGATGATCCACCGGAGGAGCGGTTACGCATCCTCGATGAGTGTCTCAGTCAGTTTGAGCGGATCGATCCGCCATCGCAGATCGAGAAACAGGAGCGCTTCGATGCACCGCGGACACTTGAGTATACCTTCAGTGCCGCTAGCGAAGAGCAGCAGAAGGGCATGGTTATGCTCAACTGGCTGCTCGATGACAATCGCGACCCGACCCAGCTCATGGCGCGTGAACTGTTGAGCTATATGCTGTTGGGCAACGCAGCCGCGCCTTTACGTAAGGCTCTGATCGATTCGGGTCTGGGCGAAGAGGTTTTGGGCGGTTATGAGAGCGATTTGCTCCAGCATACGTTTTCGGTTGGCATGAAAGGGATTGATCCGGCGCGGGCCGAACAGGTTGAGGAGCTGATTCTGCGCACGTTGCACGATCTGGCTGAACATGGGTTCGATCCTGAAACTGTAGCCGCTGCCTTTAATACCTTCGAGTTCAGTCTGCGCGAAAATAATACCGGTAGCTTCCCACGTGGTCTGGTGCTGATGATGCGCGCGTTGGGTACCTGGCTCTACGACGATGATCCAATTGCGCCGTTGCGCTTTGAGGCACCGCTGGCCGCAGTACGCGCTGCGGTCGCCAATGGCGAACGTCTCTTCGAGCGCATGATCCGCGAGCTGCTGCTCGATAACCCGCACCGTACACGGGTTACCTTGCGTCCTGACCCTGACCATGCCGCTCGGCTGGCGGCTGCCGAGCAACAACGAATCGAGGCGTTTGCTGCCACGTTAGATGCCGACAAGCGGGCGGCGCTGGTTGCTGAAACTCAGGCGCTGACTGAATGGCAGCAGACCCCTGATCCACCAGAAGCGCTGGCGGCTATCCCGACGCTGCATTTGTCTGATCTTGACCGCCATGTCAAGCGTATTCCAACCGAGATTGACGAACTGGCCGGCGTACCATTGCTGCGCCATTCACTGTTCACGAATGGTATTGTGTATCTCGATCTGGCGTTCGATTTGCGAGCATTGCCACCACATCTCTTGCCTTACGTCCCACTCTTTGCCCGCGCTCTGACCGAGATGGGAACGGCTACCTCCGATTTTGTGCGGCTCTTACAGCGGATTGGCCGTGAAACTGGTGGTATTTCGGCAGGAACGATGACCGCCACTGATCTTGTCTCGGTTGAGCCGGTTGGTCGGCTGATAGTCCGTGGTAAGAGTACGCTGGCAAAGGCGTCGGAGCTGCTCAAGTTGTTGAGTGAGATTTTGCTCACGGTGAATCTCGACAATGCTGAGCGCTTCCGCCAGATTGTTTTGCGTGCTCGTGCCAATAAGGAATCGTCGTTGGTGCCGGCAGGAAACGCCTACGCTCGTCAGCGTCTGGCAGCACGTTTTACGCCTGCTGAGTGGGCTGATGAACAGATGGGTGGTATTTCGGCGATCTTCTTCCTGCGCCAACTCGAGCAGCGGATAACCCAGGATTGGCCTGGTGTGTTGGCCGATCTGGAGCATGTGCGCTCGGCGTTGATCAACCGGCGTGGCTTGGTCGCAAATCTAACGCTCGATGCTGAAGGGCAAAAGACGGTCGTACCGATGTTGCAGGGCTTGCTCGCCGAACTGCCTGATCAACCGTACACACCCGTCTCGTGGCCGACGATCAGTACTGATGGTGGCGAAGGGCTGATTATTCCGGCGCAGGTAAACTATGTCGCGAAGGGGGTTAACCTCCATCTCTACGGCATTCGTCCGAGTGGCTCGGCGATGGTCGTTCTGCGGCATCTGCGGATTGACTATCTGCTCGACCGGATTCGGATTCAGGGTGGCGCTTATGGCGCTGGTGGTAGCTATGATCGCAGCAGCGGTCTTTTCATCACAACCTCGTACCGCGACCCCAACCTGTTGCGCACCCTGGATGTCTACGATGAGATGGCTACGTACTTGCAAACGGTGGCTCTCGATCCAGCAACGGTCGAACGAGCAATTATCGGAACGATTGGCGATATGGATGCTTATCAGTTACCGGATGCCAAAGGCTACACGGCGCTGGTGCGTTATTTAACCAGTGTCAGTGATGAGTATCGCCAGCAGATTCGTGATCAGGTATTAGCGACAACGCCTGCCGATTTTGTGGCCTTTGCTGAAGCTGCTGCGGCACTGCGCGATCATGGTCAGGTGGCGGTGCTGGGATCGGCTGAAGCGATTGAGGCAGCCAATCGTGAACGACCCGGCCTGTTGACCCCGGTGAAGGTCTTGTAAGCGACTACTGCAATATCACCCACTCGTCTATCGCATCAACAGACGATAGACGAGTGGGTAGCGCAATTGCTTTACCGCCCTGCCTTTGATACTGCTCTGGAGGAGGCCATGACGGTCAACGATCCGACCAGCTCAATTGGAACAGTAGCTTACGAAGCGACTATTGCCGATCTACAGGCAGCGATGGAAGCCGGTACCCTAACGGCAGAAGCGTTGACGGTGGCCTGCCTCGAGCGGATTGCAGCGCTTAATCGAGCTGGGCCGTGCCTCAACGCTCTCATCGAGGTCAGCCGGACAGCGTTGGAAACGGCGATTGCACTTGATCAAGAACGTGCGAGACGTGGGCCGCGTAGTCCGTTGCACGGTATACCGATTGTGCTTAAGGACAACATTGACACGCTGGATGACACCGCAACGACTGCCGGTTCATTGGCGCTGCTTGGCTCGCGTCCGGCCAGCGAAGCCACCGTTGCCGCTCGTTTACGGGCCGCTGGCGCTGTTATTCTCGGCAAAGCGAACTTGAGCGAGTGGGCGAATTTCCGCAGTACAACCTCATCAAGCGGCTGGAGTGCTCGTGGCGGACAGGCGCGGAATCCGTATGTTCTGACGCGCAGCCCATGTGGTTCGAGCTCGGGATCGGCGATTGCGGTGGCAGCCAGTCTTTGTGTTGCGGCAATCGGCACTGAGACCGACGGCTCGATCTCGTGTCCATCGGCATTGTGTGGTGTGGTTGGCATCAAACCTACGGTTGGCTTAACCAGTCGTGCAGGGGTAGTTCCGATCAGCTCAACGCAAGATACCGTTGGTCCTCATGCCCGTTGTGTGGCCGATGCGGCGACTGTGCTCGGCATCATTGCCGGTCCAGACCCTCGCGATCCGGCAACGGTGGCCGCTGCCGGTCATGCTCGTCCTGACTACCGTAGTTGTCTCCAGGCTGATGCACTACGCGGCGCACGGATCGGTGTTTTGCGCAGTGACCGCTTCGCCGGTTTTGGTCGTCACGTTGAACGTGCGTTAACAACGGCGCTGATGGTGATGCGTGATGCGGGTGCGCATGTGGTTGATCCGGTCTCGCTACCCGATGAGGTGCTATCGTTTAATGATGCTGAGCTAACCGTGCTGATCTACGAATTCAAAGCCGCGCTGAATCGTTACCTGGCGAGTCGTGTTCCTGATCCGCAGGCATCGGTTTCTTCACCACGTTCGTTAGCAGAATTGATTGCCTTTAACGAACAACATGCCGATCAAGAATTGCGCTTCTTTGGGCAGGAATTGCTGCTGCGAGCCGCTGCCGCCGGTGACCTGGATGATCCAGTATATCAGCAGGCGCTGACGGCCAGTCGTGATGCCAGCCGTCAGGCTCTTGATACCCTGCTCTACGAACAGCAGCTCGATGCACTGGTTGCACCGGCAACCGGTCTAGCCTGGCCGATTGATCTGATTGGTGGCGACCGTTATCCTGGCGGGAGTAGCTCACTCGCTGCCCGTGCTGGTTATCCGATGGTAACCGTGCCGGCAGGTATGGCATTCAGTTTGCCGATTGCGATCAACTTCATCGGTACGGCGTGGTCGGAACCGATGCTGATCCGATTGGCATACGCTTTTGAGCAGGCTACGCGATTGCGCGAACCACCAACGTATCGTCAGCGTATCGAGGGTGATGACTAAGAGCCTATCCGGAATACCCTGTCGTAGAAGAAGATTCGGTTGGGGCGCAGCGCCGCTGCGCCCGTACATTTATCAGGTTGTATCCGCCGTACCGTGAGACGATTATTCGGATAGGCTCTAAGTGTGTATCTGAATACGCTGAGAGGATGAGTTGCAACCGTGTCAGTGTCCGTCCTGCGGAGCGCGGCTGGCGGCCCTCACCTTCCCCCTGGCCTCCTTCCTCTCCGCTACGGGGAGCGGAAGGGGAAAGGTGGGGTGCGGGAGCGAAAGAGTGTTGGCAACGTTCCAAATGGTTGTTCAGGCACGGTACGTGCCCAATGAAAAATCCGGGTTTTTGATCAGGTTTTGAGACGGTGGACTGCTGAAACGATGCTTCAGCAGTCCATATATCTTAGCGGCGTGTCCCACACGGATGGGCTGCCTTCACCGCACCTCAAAAACTTCTTTATCAACCAGCTCGACTTCAACCGGATAATGTCCGGTGAAACAGCCGGTACAGAAGGTTGACGGATCACGACCGGTAGAACGGATCAGACCTTCAAGGCTCAGATAGGCCAGACTATCGGCACCGAGGTGTTGCCGAATGCCCTCAATCGTCAGGCGGTGTGCGATCAATTCAGGGTAGGTCGCCATATCAACCCCCAGGAAGCAAGGATGGCGAATAGGTGGCGATGAGACGCGCACGTGTACTTCGCGTGCACCGGCTTCACGGAGCAATCGCACAATCGGCCCACTGGTGTTACCGCGCACGATGCTGTCGTCAACCAGCACCACACGTTTCCCGGCAAGATTATCGGGAAGCGCATTGAACTTGAGGGCGATACCCAATTGACGGAGCCGGTCGTCGGGTTGGATAAATGTGCGACCGATATACCGATTCTTGATTAACCCTTCTGAATAGGGAATCCCTGACTCTTGGGCATAACCAATTGCTGCGGGTGTCGCACTATCAGGCACCGCTATCACCACATCGGCGTCACAAGGTGCTTCACGGGCCAGTTCACGTCCCTGCGCCACCCGAATTGCGTGTAACACTTTACCATGAAGTATGCTGTCGGGTCGTGCGAAATAGATATACTCGAACAGACAGGCAGCAGTCCGCAACGATGGTTGAAGCGTAATCGTTTGTGGGCCATCGAGCGTAATCTTTACAATCTCACCTGGTTCAATTTCGCGCACAAAGGTTGCGCCAATAGTCCCAAGAGCGCAGCTTTCCGAAGCCACTACCCAGCCCTGATCGCTTAGTTGCCCTAGACACAAGGGGTGTAGGCCCCACGGATCACGTACCGCGTAAAGTGCATCGCGAGTCAGTACGGTTAGACAGTAGGCACCCTGGGCACGCACCATAAAGACCTTTAACTTCTCTTCCCATGTGCGCCCTTCGCCCCCAGCCAGCATTTGGGTAATGACCTCACTGTCACTGCTACTCGTCAGACCTACGCCGCGCTGTAGCAATTCGCGTCGCAGCACCGCTGCGTTGGTCAGGTTGCCGTTGTGTCCGACGGCCAGTGGGCCTAATGCGCTCTCGACCACGAAGGGTTGCGCGTTTTCAAGTTTTGATGAACCGGTGGTTGAATAGCGGGTATGACCAATCGCCATGTAGCCGCTCAGCGGACGTAATTTCTCTTCATCAAAGACCTGGGCTACCAGCCCCATGTTTTTGTAGTAGCGAATACTGCGGCCGTTACTCACTGCAATGCCGGCACTTTCCTGACCGCGATGTTGGAGCGCGTAAAGACCAAAAAATGTCAGGCGGGCAACGTCGGCGTCAGCGGCAACAATCCCGAAAATACCACATTCGTGAACTGGTTTATCGTCTGATACAGTGGGGATTGCGAAACCTTCAGCAATGGTATCATTACGATCAGCTACGCCGGTCAGCGATTGATCGTTCATGAGAATGTATCCTCCTGCGCGCAGGTTTGGGGACGGGTTGCATCATTGCATGCTATAGAAAGTATATCACGGATTATGGAACCTTCATTCAATCAATCATTACCATCGCAGCGGATTTCGTGGACAGTTGGTTGTCTGCTGATAGTAATACTGGCGATTGGATTGACGATCAACGGGTTCTTGCGTCTGGTTGAAATCGGTGTAAGCCTGTCTGGAGCTGGTGGCGGAGGACGGCTGATCGTGATTTGGATCAGCCTTGCCATCAGTGCAGTCATCTTCGCGATTTGGGTTGGCTTGACCAGAGGTGCAGTACGCGATGTCGCGTTGCGCTGGCTGGCAGCCTTGCCACTGCCTGCTCTGCTGGCCGGTACCAGCCTTATTCCGTCAGTCGAGAGTCAGTTTCAGGTATTGGTACAGCTCGGCGTGTGCCTGTGCTACGCACTGGGGATCACCTGGCTTACCCGCCACCAACCATTTCACTGGCACTGGTCGCCACTGGTGTTGAGTATTGGCTTGCTTACCAGTCTGCCATGGCTGGTCATTGGCGCACCTGGTTCATGGTTTGATCTGGGGTTGGCCCTCTTGCTCGGCGGAGTGGTTGGCTGGATCGTTGGCCGATTGCTGATGTGGCGGCCACCGTTGAGCTGGCAGCAACCAACGACCGTTGGGGTGTGGCTAGCTGAAGGAGCCGCAATTGGCTTGCTGCTCCTTATAGTCAGTCGTGCACTGGGGCCGAACCACGCAGCGCTCATCTTTTTATTTAGCACACCGGCAGCGGGTTGGCTCTTGCTGTCGTTGGCTAAGGACGCAACCATACCTGCGATTACGTCGGTTGGAACGCTTTTTGGGGTGTGGTATATCGGTGTGCCGCTAGCGTTCACCGACTCAGATACGTTGCATCCCCTGTTCCTGTTCGGTAGCTTTCCCGAAGGTTTGCATCTTGCGATCCTGGCGGCAATCGGGCAGACGATCCTGGCGATTCTCGCTATACTGCTGATCCGTTATCTCCCTAACCGGCGCATACATACCATCGGTGCAGGCGTGCTCGCGGTTATGGGTGTCATGCTGCTCATTGTCGGCGGTCGGGCGGCGCCGAATGGCGACCGTCTATTTGTTGTGTTGCGCGATCAGGCGGTGCTTAATGGGCTGGAAACAATTGCCGACTATAACAAGCGGCGAACCGCGGTCTATCAGCGCCTCGTTAGTCACGCCACGATCACGCAAGCGCCGTTACGGTCAACGCTTGACCGCCTGGGTATACGTTACACACCGTATTACCTGGTCAATGGATTAGAGGTAGAAGCCGATCTGCCAGTGCGGCTATGGCTCCAGAGTCGACCAGAAGTGGCCGAGGTAATACCGGTACCCCATCTGCGACCGTTACCGATTAGCCCGCAAACGGCTGTAGGGAACGAACCGCCTCCGACAGAAACACCTTGGAATCTGGTTGCCATTGGTGCGCCAGAGGTGTGGGCGCGTGGTATTCGGGGGGCAGGCATTATTATCGGTCAGGCCGATTCAGGCGTTGATTACACGCATCCAGAATTGAGTGATGCCTACGCTGGTCGTACAGCGAGTGGTATTGAGCATACCTATCACTGGCTCGATCCCTGGACAAACGCTCCGGCACCGTATGATGTGAGTGGTCACGGTACTCATACATTGGCAACTGTGCTTGGCAATCAGGTTGGGGTAGCCCCTGATGCGACGTGGATCGGATGCGTCAATCTTGCCCGTAACCTCGGTAATGCACCGCGCTATCTTGATTGCCTGCAATTTCTCTTCGCGCCATACCCGTCTGGAGGTGATCCCTTTCGTGACGGGAATCCGACGCGCGGAGCGCATATTTTGAACAATTCGTGGGGATGTCCTTCCGACTTAGAAGGCTGCACGGTTATGTCACTGCAACCGGCGGTGCGCGCATTACGCATCGCTGGAGTCTTTGTGGTAGCTAGTGCCGGTAACGATGGCCCAGCCTGTGGCTCGCTCAATGCGCCGCTTGCCATTTACGACGAGGTTATGACGGTTGGGGCCGTTGATGCTGAGGGTCGCCTGGCGTTCTTCAGCAGTGTCGGTCCGGTACAGGTTGATGGAAGCCTGCGGCCCAAACCCGATCTGGTTGCGCCAGGTGTTGATATTCTGGCGGCTTTTCCCAACCAGAGCTACTACCGTGCCGAAGGCACTTCAATGGCTGGCCCGCATGTTGCCGGTGCGGTTGCACTCATGTGGTCGGCAAATCCTGCGCTCATTGGTGACATCGACACAACCACGCGTATCCTCAAGGAAACGGCCCGTCCTTATCCGCATAGTGATGGTGATCGCTGTGGGGCTGGAAACGGTGTTGGAGCCGGTTTACTCGATGTGGCAGCAGCGGTACGCCGGGCGTTGGGTGCGCGCTGAGAAGAGAGCAGGGCGCGTGTTGTGAGGGCGAGTGGTGGCACCGCCAGGCGATGGTCTTTCGTCATTCCCAGCAGAGTGCGGTAGAATGCACAATGTGTTACAAAAGAGATGAGGTGGTATGTGAACGAACGACGTAAGTGGTGGGCGCTAGCGGCAGTTGGTAGTGGCGTATTAGTTTCGACCATTGACGGCTCGATTGTCAATATTGCCCTTAATACCCTCGTGCAGGCATTTGGCAGCAATCTGAACATCGTGGAGTGGGTTGTCCTGGGTTATCTGCTGACCCTTGCATGCAGCCTCTTGATTATGGGGCGACTGGGAGATATGTACGGCAAGCGGCGGATATACCTGATCGGATTTGGCCTTTTTACCGTCGCTTCATTGCTCTGCGCAACTGCTCCTTCGATAACAGCACTGATTGCCTTTCGGGTTCTGCAAGGTATTGGAGCCGCAATGATCCAGGCCGTCGGTCCGGCTCTGCTGGTAACGGCTTTTCCTGCTCACGAGCGTGGGTTGGCGCTGGGAGCCATCGGTTCATTTGTTGCTGCCGGTATTCTGATTGGTCCTGCTTTAGGTGGGATTCTGCTGCGCTATGTTGGTTGGGAAGCGATCTTTTTCGTAAATTTGCCCATTGGCATCATTGGCTGGTGGCTAACGATACGTGCGATTGCTCCCGATCAAACGACACGACCCGGACAGCGGTTCGATCTGGTTGGCGCGTTCCTGATGGCGGCTGCCTTGTTCTTCCTGTTGTTGGGGCTAACTGAAGGGCCGATATGGGGCTGGCGTGATGCGCGAGTTATTGGTCTCTTTGTTGCCGCACTGATGGGTGGTGTGCTCTTTGTCTTCTGGGAATTGCGTTACCCGCAGCCGATGTTGCAATTGCGTATCTTCCGGCGTCTCGCCTTTTCGCTTAATTTGCTGGCAGCTCTGGTGCTTTTTCTAGGCATTTCATTCAATTTACTACTCACCCCTCTCTTTTTTCAGTTGGTGTATCAATTCGACCTCCAGCGAACCGGTTTTATGCTGATGTCTCTGCCCATAGCACTGTCGCTGACCTCGCCGATCAGTGGTCGGCTGTCAGATCGGTTTGGTTCAAGAGTATTGACGATCGCTGGCCTGATTGTAACCGGACTGGCATTGTTGGGCTTAAGCTTCAGCACGCCAACAACACCGCTTCCGCAGATGGTGGGCTTTCTGGTGTTGCTCGGGATTGGAGTAGGCTTGTTTCAAAGTCCGAATAACAGTACGATATTAGGAAATGCTCCTCCAGAAGCGTTAGGGGTCACGAGTGGATTGCTGGCGGTGGTGCGTACTGTCGGCCAAACTGGTGGTATTGCTCTGGCTGGAGCAGTATGGGCTTCACAAGTCTTTGCCTTAAATGGTGCTCCGGTCACACCGATTACGGCTGCTCCGCCAACAATCCTGGCCGGTGGCTACGATGTGGCAATGCGTGTTGCCGCGCTGATCGCCACTCTGGCAATTGTTCCATCGCTGTTCGGTGGTCGGGCATTACAACGCCAGCTCGTGCCGGTGAAACAGCCGGTAGCCGATTAAGAGGGAGGGAATGCAGACCCGAAAGACCCATGAGCTTTCTCTGTGGTCTCTGTGGTGACGATCATTACAGTAACGAGTATGGGTATGGAGGATAGCAGATGAGCAACATTGTGTGGCGTGCTACAAAACCGCTCATTGTGATCGGTGGAATTGTCCTGCTCTGGATCACGATGCTCGGCCTAAGTGGATGTAGTACGGCGCCATTGCTAGGAGAGGTTGTGGTAACTGCCGAACGTTACAGTCCAGGGCGTGATACCCCTTTAGCGATCCAGTATCAGGTTGGGCGAGCGGCTCTGGTCGATATTTACATCCTTGATGCTGCCGGTCAACGGTATGAACTGCGTCGATCACAACCACGAGCAGCAGCATCTGATCCCTACATATTGCGCTTCGATGGGAGTGTACCGACTGATGATCCCCAAGTCTTGCGCCGTTTGTTACCTCCAGGTCAATATACCTTGGTGGTGGCAGCACGGGCCGCTGAAGGTACTGCCAGCGACGAGCGACGGCTTCCCTTGATCATCGATGGGGAACCAATTGAACCACCTGAAATCGAAAATTTGATGGTCTGGCCACCGGTTATTTCTCCTAATGCCGATGCAATTGATGATGTCGCCGAATTCACGTACCGATTACCGGTTAGTGCGACGATCAATATTGAGGTTATGGCGCCAAATGGCGAGATCATTCCGGTTGTGACCCGCGAAGAGGAAGGCCCCTACGAGCAGCGTCATGTCTGGAACGGCAAGCGACCCAACGGTTCGCTGCTTGAGGCCGGTGTTTATACCTACACGGTACGGGCTGAAGACACCTTTGGGAATGTTGTCCAGCGCCAAGGCCAGATCACGTTGGTCGATGTCGGTCAACCAGAAGCACGGATCGTCTACTCGATGATTGCGCCCCAGCGGGTGATGCTGGGCGAAGTTATTACCGTCACTATTCGGGTGCGCAATACCGGTACCGTTCCCATTCGCACCTACGGGCCACCGAGCGGCTACGAATATACGACCGATGAGGTCTTCTCTTCGGTCGAAAATGGGATTTACGCTGCTCAGGCTGGTGGTTTCTGGCGTGTGGGAATGGATTGGGATGCTAACAGTGGTGGTGGTCCAAAGCGATACCCGTACCGCTGGGCTATTTCACCCCGTCCACCCGAAGCGTGGGCGCAGCCCTTCGTCGAAGATTTTCTCTACCCTGGTGAGGAGGCCGAGGTTATTGGGCGAGTGCGTATTTTACAGCGCGAAACACGGATGGGCTTCTACGTCGGGCTAATTCAAGATGGAGTAGGCTTCTTTCAAGATCGGACCGGGCGCACGATCATTGATGTTGGCTTCTGAAGTAAAAGAACAGGACACCCTGCATCACCGAGGATGTCCTGTCATGGGAGGTACTTCTGGTTAGCGGTCGGCAACTTTAAAGGTCGCGCTGCCTATCGACAGCAGATCGCCGTGGTTCAGCCGTTGGCGAGAATTGATCCGCTGACCATTGAGGGCAACCAGAGCACTATGGTCGAGTGGTGTCACAAACCATCGCTCAAGTGCCTGGGCAATCTCAGCATGGCGCTCTAGCACTTGCCGATCATAAAGCACAATGTCACACTGACGGGCACTGCCAATCACCATGCTACGCCGATTGACCACAATCTGTTGTCCGGTTCGCGATCCGGACACGCCGATGAGGGTAAGTTCTCGGCTCATAGCGGCCTCCAATGAACATAACTAGTGCGATACAACGATATAGCCTTATGATTCTCATTAAAATCTCATTTGTCAAGAGTGACCTTTGGGCTATTGCAGAATGTCTGTTATCGAGCACGATAGAGAGCAGATCACATTACCTGGGGTGCCTCGTTACGTCGGGAAATCTGCCATCCCATCAGGGAAGGAGCACGCAATGACGAAATCAGCAATCCAACGGGTGCGCATATACTTGAATGGCGAGGATTGGGCTGGTGATCGACCGTTGTACAAAGCAGTGCTTGCCATTTTGCGGCAGAGTGGCGCAACCGGCGCGACAGTGTTGGCTGCATTAACCGGCTTCGGGCCACAACGTCAGGTTGCGCCAGAAGCTGAACGTCAGCCAATAGTTATCGAGTGGGTTGATTCGGTTGGGCGAATTAAACGTCTGTTACCGTATATCAGCGAGCTTGCACCGCGTGCGCTGATCACGGTTGAGCCGGTGGACGTAGCGCAGGGCATCTTGCGCCCAAGTGGGCCATTTGATGTTGAGATGGTGTCTGAACTGATGCAGCAACCGTCTAGGATCATCACACCTGACACTCCACTGATTGAGGTGTTAGAGCATTTTGTAGCCGGTCGCAGCGAATTGTTACCAGTGATCGACAATGATGCTGTGATTGGCGTTATTTCTCCTCGCGAGCTGGCATGGCGGGCCGGGTTGCGCCTGGCGCCGGAACTGCTCAAGGTATTAGAACCAGCAGAGGGCACAGCAGTGCTAGCGTCGTTGAAAGGCCGTACCGTTGGCGAAATTGTGAATCGTGATGTGCGGGGTGTTGCACAGACGACGCCGATCACGCAGGTACTGGCAGTGATGATCGAGTGGGGGTATACCCAGATGCCGGTGGTTGATGAGCAGGGTCGGCTTGTTGGTATATTTGGCCACCAAGAAATCTTGCAGGCAGCGGCTCAGCAATCAACATCCGCCGAGCAAGGTGAAGTGCGGGTACGAATGGTCATGCAGGCGGCTACTGCCCGAGTTGCGCTTGGTCAATCGCTGGCAGCAGCACTGGCTATCTTAATCACTGCACCCGGTTATATGGTATTTGCGGTTGATGATCAGCAACAACTGGTTGGGGTGTTACGACTCACGCGGGTGTTGTCGTATTTGCAAGGTGATGAACGGAAACTGCTGCTGGCGGCATTACGTCGTACCCAGCCAACGCCGGTCACTGCTCTACCCGGTGCCCGGCAAACGATAGATGAACTGGTAGAGCCGTCACTGCCGACAGTTGCACTTGATGCCGGGCTTAGTCTGGCTGCACAGCAGTTGTTAGTCCATCAAGCTGAACGACTGCCGGTGGTTGATCCTGATGGCCGACTATCGGGTATAATCGCACGCGGGGCCTTGATCAGGGCCTTATTACAACAATAGTAGGAATGGTAAAGCTATGGCTGATCGGGTTTTAATCACTGGTGGCGCCGGTTTTCTGGGGATCAATCTAACCCGCTACTTACTGGCGCGTGGGTATCTTGTCCGTTCGCTTGATATTGCTCCCTTCGATTATCCCGAACGCAATCAGATCGAAGAGCATACTGGCGATATTCGCGACCGGGCAGCGGTAGACCGGGCAATGAAAGATGTGCGCTTTGTGGTTCATACCGCAGCCGCTCTCCCGCTCTATTCACCGGCTGACATCTTCTCAACCGACATCGACGGTACGCGCAATGTCCTCGAGTCGGCGCGTGAGCACGGCGTTGAGCGGGTGGTCCATATCTCCTCAACGGCAGTGTACGGCATTCCCGATCATCATCCACTGTTGGAGACCGATCCGCTCAGTGGTGTTGGCCCTTACGGCGAGGCGAAGGTCAAAGCCGAAGAGCTGTGTCTCGAATTTCGCCGGGCCGGAATGTGTGTTCCGATTCTCCGCCCGAAATCGTTCGTTGGTCCCGAACGGTTAGGCATCTTCGCTATGCTGTACGATTGGGCGATGGATGGGCGGAACTTCCCCTTGCCGGGAAATGGCAAAAATCGCTATCAGTTGCTCGATGTTGAAGACCTCTGTGAGGCAATTGTTCTTTGCCTACGCCTTGATCGCGATCGGGTCAACGATACGTTTAACATCGGTGCAAAAGAGTTCGGAACCATCAAAGAGGATTTTCAAGCAGTGCTCGATGCTGCGGGTTATGGCAAGAAGATTATTACCTTTCCGGCAGCACCAATGGTCTGGGCTTTGGCGATTCTGGAAAAACTGAAATTATCGCCAGTCTACAAATGGGCTTACGGTACCGTCACCGAGGACTCATTTGTGTCGGTAGAGAAGGCCGAGCGGGTATTAGGCTTTACACCAAAATACTCGAACAAAGAGGCACTGGTGCGTAATTTCAAATGGTATGTCGAAAATGCTCATAAGTTCGGTCAGCAGACCGGTGTGTCGCACCGTGTCCCCTGGAGTCAGGGTATCTTGCGCTTTGCAAAGATGTTTTTCTAAGAGTAGTGTCAAACGTCTCCCTGATGGGCTACCCAAACCGACCGCTCTTTGCTAGAGCGGTCGCAGTAGCCCACGTTTCTTCTGTAGTTCAAGGCCAGTATGTGTGGCTGATACACCGATGATAGAGAATGTTCTCATTCAGGTCTGGAAAACCTGACTAAAGGGTAGATGTTATCAACCCAACGGCTATGAAGCGCCTATCCGAAAAATCGATCATCGGCAGGGGCGAGGTGTCGCCTCGCTCCTCCGAAGTTCCACGACGATAGTCACGGAGCGCCTATCCGACATCTCCTGTTGTAGTAGCGCTGCGCCCGTACATCCATTGATAGGTTGCATCCGTTGCACGGTGAGACGATTATTCGGAACGGCACTAATACCGACGTTCGTTGTCACGCTCGTTCAATCTACTGCGCGTGACACCATTCATCGCCAGTGCAATCCCATCTTGCAACGTCGCACGGGTCGTGAAGATGCTTAAATCCGCCCCAAGACTGACCAGCGTCTGCGCGACTTCAGGGCTGATCCCCGTCAACACCACCTGAGCACCAAGCAGACGTACTGCCCGTGCTGCCCGAATCAGAGCATCGGCGATAAAGGTATCGACCGTCGTTACACCGGTGATGTCAATGATTACAATCTCGGCCCCACGGGCAGCAACCCCTTCTAATAAGGTCTCGATAATCATCCCGGCGCGGCGTTGATCAATTGATCCCACTAGTGGCAACGCTACCGCCTGATCGCTAATCGGCACCAACGGCGTGCTCAACTCACGTAATGCCCGCTCTTGGGCAGCAATAATCTCTTCCTGCATCTGAAGGCGCTCAAACTCAATCGCCTTAATATCGCTGATGTTCTGCATCATCCCGACCATCCGGGCTGCCTTACCGTCAGGCCCGACCAGAAAGTAGCCACGGTCGAGAATCCATACATACGAGCCGTTCTTATGGGCAAAGCGATACTCAATGTCGTATTCACTCAGGCTGGCTTCGGCTTCACCCAACAGGCGAACGGCTCGTTCACGATCTTCGGGATGGATGAGCGCTTCCCATTGCGCAATTCCGCCATCAAGCTCGTTGATCGAACGCCCACACACGTGTTCTGTTTCACCACTCCAGGTAATGTTGCCGGTGGCGACATCATAGTCGTAAATCATTAGACGTAGTGCCCGCACAAGCATTGCGTAACGATGACGAAGATCGTTAAGTTCGCGGAGCAGACTCTGAACGTCTATTGACATAATCATTTCCTTCTTTATACCGACGGGCTGATGCCGTAGTTGTTGGGCAACACGGCTATGGCTGATTGTAGGAGAAGGTGTCGTAAACTGTCAATCTTCCCCTACGCCCGCCCATACACCGGTATCGCCGCTCCGCTAATAATTCTGGCGGCAGGGCTAACCAGAAAATGGATCACATCGGCAATCTCGGCGGGTTTGACCCACACCTCATAATTTGCTTTCGGCATCGCCGCTCGATTAGCCGGTGTGTCGATCACGCTTGGTAAGACAGCGTTGACGGTGATATTGTGCGGACGTAGCTCAACTGCCAGGGCTTCAGTTAATTGCAAAACGGCCCGCTTCGCTGCGGCATAAGCAGCCAGGTTGGCACCAGCTTGCGTGGCGGTGCGACTGCTGACGTTAACGATGGCGCCGCCACCGCGAGCGATCAGATGTGGGATGGCTGCCGCACACGAAATAACGGCCGTTTTCAGATTAATGTCAATCTGTGATTGCCAGAGTTCCCATGAGGTCTGATGTACCGGCTCACCACCGGCAAAGCCACCAGCGGCGTTTACCAGAATATCAATGCCGCCATGAGCATTGGCAATCGTCGTATATGTAGAGCGTGTTGCCGTTTCGTCGGTGAGTTCGAGCTGGACGCCAATCACCGTTGGCAATCGGGTTGCCAGACGTTGAAAGGCATCTTGATGCACGTAGGGGATTATCACAGTAGCACCAGCCGTCAGCAGACGCTCTACTACCGCAACGCCTAAGCCGCCGGTGCCACCGGTAACAATCGCAACTTTTCCTACCAGATCCATATCGCTGCCTTTCGTGAATACAAACAACTCTGGCGCACAACAACGCCAGAGTTGCCTCTATGCCCAGACAAACGGAGAACATCCCCTGCCGGCAACCTCATCGTTACCTATTTCAGTATGCCTTACTGCATTAGCAGGTCGAAATGCGGTCGTCCATCATCGCCGCCTAGTCGACGCAGGCCACGTTGAATGGCGCGGGCAGCACCTTCACCGATCCAGAACGTCAATACTGAACCGACGAGCAGGCCTATTGCACTACCAAGCGCTGCCCCACTGGCGAACAGAACAAACCGTTTACGCCGCGACGCTGCTCTGCGTCGTGCAGTCTCCTTGCCCATACGTTTCCTCACTGTA
>Ga0308407_1000544_pt1 | contig 26368 bp, 36 predicted proteins | sample HotsprSampleMSe2_FD_203476 | JGI IMG/M metagenome (GOLD analysis project Ga0308407, IMG submission 203476) | Hot spring phototrophic mat microbial communities from Mushroom Spring, Yellowstone National Park, Wyoming, United States - 20060911_MSe2 ...
GTTGCTGATGCACCGTTGGTTTTGAAATTAATTGAAAAAATACTAAAAATAAAAGAGGAAGTTGAAAAAGAAAAAAAATAATATGGAGCAAAAACTAAAAGACTTTATAAACAAATGGATAAACAAAAACGGTGTTGGCAACACGCCACAAAACAAAGGACAATGCGTTGGTTTGGTTAACGTTTGGGTAAGTGAATTAGGTTTAGACCATATTTGGGGACACGCCAAAGACTTGTGGAAAAACTACAACCCCAAGCAATTTGACTTTGTATCAAATACTCCTGATGCTTATCCTTTGGCTGGTGATATCGTTGTCTGGAACGAGAAAATGGGTGGGGGATATGGACACACAGCAATTGCCACTGGCGTTCACAAGACAGAGGGAAAATCAACCGATTGGTTTGAGGCTTTTTCTCAAAACGACCCGTTTGGCTCTCCTTGTGTCTTAAAAAAATATTCTTATAACAATGTCATTGGCTTTATTAGACCTAAAAAAGAATTGGTTAAATTAGATGATTATTATTTAGGAATTGATTTAAATAACAAGGAAAGTGTAAAGGTGTGCGTTGATATGTGGCATAGGGTAGTTATTAAGAAAGAGTTTATTGAGAAAAAAGAAGTAGAAAATAACTATGTTTTAAAATCAGAATTCCAAAACTTACAAAATCAACTTTCCCAAAAAGATGAGACAATCAAAAATTTAAACCAACAAATTAAAGATTTAAATGCAAAAAACACACTTATTAATGACGAAAATAGAAGGCTTCAAGACCAATTAAAAGATTGTCAGACCAAACTAAATGAAATAGATGGGACTTTTAGCAGTCAGCAAAAAGAACTGCTTGAATTAACTAAAGAGTATAACCAACTAAAACTTGATTATGAGAACGCCAAAAAAGATTGGGGATTGAAAGAAATTAACTATCAAAAACAAATCAAAACTTTACAGACAAAGTATGATGCGACTAAATTTAGTATTAAAAAGTTGTTAATTGATTATATTTTTGGGAAAAAATAAGTATGACAAAAGCAAATATGCTACCGCCATACTTTATTGATTATATGAAAGAGCGGTTCAAACACTTGGAAGACCGTTTTAATAGTAGTATCACCGAAATAAAAGAGTTATTAAAAGGAAATGGTAGTGAAGGGTTGGTTGAAAAAGTTGAAAAACACGACAAATGGATTAATAGCTTTGAAGCAAGAATAGGATTGGTTGTTTCAATTTTAGGAGGTCTTTTTGCCTTAGCCTTTTCTCTTGCTAAAGACTTTATTACTAACATATTTAAAGTTAGATAGTTATGATAGTAGGAGTAAAAAAGAATAAAAAATTTGGATTTTGGGTTGTTTATAAAAACTATAACAAACACGGATTAACTGATGTAAGAGAATACTTTACTAACAAAAATGACGCTGAAAAAAGGCTTTTAGAGTTAAAAGTTAAATAAAAAATATGAAAAAATCACCACTTTTGGAAGCCATAAAAGAAGCAGGACGATATGCTGTTTTTATGGCAATATCAGTTTTTGTCTCTGTCTTGTCTCAAAAGTTAGCCAACATGCCGCAAAACGATACGATGATTATGGTTTTAACTTTGGGATTGAGAATGCTTGATAAGTATTTACACGAAAGAAATAAAGAAAAAGGATATTTAGGAGAAATAAAACCATCAGGTTTATTACCATTTTAATGTTTTTATATTTCAAGAAGATTAATTAAATAGAGCTTAATACATTTATAACTTCATCAATATTGTCGGTCCAAATACCAATGCCACCGCAGTTTTTAACTCTTTTTAAGAACTCAAGTTGAAAATTGGTAGGTTTTTTTCTCGGGGATTTTACCTCGATTGCAATAAATTTACCTTTATAACAGGCAATAATATCGGAAACGCCGTATTGATTTTGATAGGGGAAAAAGTAGCGTTGGTTTTTGGGATTAAAGATGCCGCCATTGTAGATTTTTATTGCCACCGCTCCTATAGTATTTAGGTAATCAAGGATTGCTTTTTGCGTTTCTTTTTCATTAGCCAAAACCTTCATTTTTCTTTTTTTTATATCTTTATGTATCATAAGATAACAGTTTTTATATCAAAATATATCATTTTTAACGATTAAAAAAATCTTATATTTCGAGTAATAATTAAAGCAACTATCGAGCCGATTAAAAACCACAATATTTTTTGGTATTCCATATTATTTTTTAAATTTTAATTTTATGACTTCCCTCCACCAATCTTTATCGCACTCATCCTCCCAACACTTTTGGCAAAGATTCAAATCAATCGCAATACTATCATCAATTGATTGATTACATCTTTTACACTTTTGGTTTTTCATATTTTTGCTATAATAACTTCTAATAGGGACTGGGGAGGGAGCGTGTTCCCCCGAACCAGTTCTTATTTTTTTCTATTTAACTTTAACAATTTTCTTAAATCTTCAAGATGATGTTTAGTTGCTTCTAACAATCCTTCAACTTTTGCCTCTCTATGAGTATCAATTCCTTCTTGTTTTAACGCTTCTGCTAAAGCAATTAAAAAATCTCTTTCCATAAAACGGTCTATTCTTAATGTTGGTTCTATTTCAACGCCATCCTTTAATTCCTCAAAGATTAATTTAAATGGTTTAGCGATATATCTTTTTCCATTTTGGTCGTAATAAAATAAAATATCTACTGTTCTTTTTAATGGATTTCTATAAATTTCTGCTTTCATATTATTTATTTATAACTTTTAACTTTTTATGCATACCACCTTACAAAATCAATCTTCTTTGTTTTTAAAACTTCTTTTGCTAATTTTTGCGCATCAGGGTGTCCTTTAGCAATTTCTTTTAAAACAATAAAATATAAATTATCTTCATCCCAATGAGCTTTCTCATTATCCCAAGCTTCTTCTTTTATCTCTTTTATTTTTTCTCTAATCCACTGAATAGTTATTTTTTTCATATTATTTTCTAACTTTTAACCTTTCCTCCAACATCTTAATTGCTTTATTTAACAACGCAGCTACCTTCTTCCACCTTTTTATAGTTTTGTCATTAAACCCACAATCAAAAATAAAATTTCTTTGACCTCGCTCATTCAATAAACTTACTCTGTTATTTTCAAACTCGACAAACAACTGATAATCACCTTCCCAGACTTTCATTGTTTCTTTTATTAGTTTGGTTTTTATCATATTATTTTTAAATCAACGACAGCTGACTAGCCAGCTGAACGTTGGAACTTTTAATGGTTTTTAAAATCTTCATTTTTACCTCATCCGGTATCAGTTGGCCAGAGAAAACCTCCTCCTCATTTGCCCTTAAAAGATCATTGATTGAAATCTCACTATTTATCCACGGCACCTTATAACCTCTTTTGCTTTTGGTAAACAAATCCTTTGGAATAAAAAATTGGGTGTGATTGTTTAACGTTTCTTTTTTAATATTGCCTAACTTTATATGTCTTTCTACCTTGTTTATTTGAAACACTCCATGATCGTTGGTTGGGGACACAGCATTGCATCGTAAACCGCTTTCAGCTTTTGCCACAGCTACAGCTACTTGACAATCTTCTTTGAACTTTTCGCATATTTTTTGTTCTATGGTTTTAGTTGGAGTTGGTGAGGGCATACTATCGGAAGGTCGGATCTGAAAGGAGGTGATAGGTTTTTTATCGGAAACACCCGATCCTGACACCAAACCTTTAGTACGCCCGGCAAAGATAGAAAAAACCAAGGTAGCAAAAATAATTCCAAGAAATAAGGCAACTAGCAAAGATGATGCAATAAAACCATATTTAGCCTTTGGTAACCCTCTTTCATAGATCCAAAAGAAAAACTTTATCTTGGCTTCATTTGACAATTGTCTTGGATAATCGGATAAGTAGGAGTAAGCAAGTTCAAGATTTTTAGCATTTCTTCCTTCATAAGCTTGTTTGAAAACTTTAAGCCACCGAGATTTTATGTCATCGTCTTTTAAATCTATTTTTAGCGCTTGAGCATAACGGAAAGCTTTATCTTGCCAAGCAGTTGAAATGCCGTTTTTTTTCTTTACTGGTTTTTCTAGCGAATTTAGTTTTTCTTCTAAAATAGAGCCAACTGATTGAGTATTGCCTTTACCATCTACTAAATCTAAGTTTTCAGATTTCTTAATCTCTGGCGAAGCAAGAGAAGAGGGGGATTTTTGGGGGAGATGAGATCTCCCCCCAATATTTAACTTCTCTTTACTTCTCTTCTCTTCTGCTGTCACTTGTTCGCCATTGTCTGACACTTGTCTGTCACTTGTCTGACAAATGTTACATTTCGGGTATGTGGTTGGCTGAATTCTGTCTTCTCTTTGTTTTTGATATTTCCTCCATTTAACAAAATGCGCATATTCTTCGCCATCAATCTCATAAAAATGAACGGTCTTTAACTTTTTAATTTGATCTAAATATTTTTGAACTTCTTCTTTTGAAATATTGTCAAAACCAAAGATCAATCTTTTAATACTTCCGGCATCGGCTCTTATGTATCCTTCATCATCAGCGTTGGAGATCATACCGATAAATATCAAACGAGCAGGAATTTCCAAAGAATTGAAACCAGGATCCTCCCAAATATGTGGATCGATGGATCTTTTTCTGGCCATATTTTTTAAAGAAACTTTTAATCCTCAGCCGCCGACTTTTAAATTCGGAAGCCTCGTTGACACCCCAAACGAGCGGCTAAGGATTACCCCGCCTAATCCGGCGGGGCGGCGGCTCAATTGTTAATGTTTTTCATCTCTTGAATTCCTCGATCAACCTCATCAATATCAACTTCCTCTATGTTTTCTGCTTCCATTCTTTTTTTTATTTTTTTAACAACTTCCGCTTTAACTGGCGGCATTTTTTGTAATCTTTTAATAACGTTAGAAGCTTGTTTCATCGTTAAATCCTCAAGTTTTTCTATTTTGTAAGCACGAAGGACATCATTTGGTGTTTTACCTCGATTTGGTAACATTTGATAAATTAAATTTAATTGTCTTGCTGTTGCTTTAGGTTCAGGCTTTACTACCACTGCATCAGGGTGATCTTCTAAATCTTGGGTGAAGAAATCAGATAATCCGCCAGTTCGAAGGACCGCATCAAGTTGAGCTCTTTTTTCGGCTAACTTTATAGCTTCGTTAGCAGATTTCTTTTCGTTTATATGGCAACTTCCTCTTCCTTCACCAACAACATTTCCCTTTGAATCAATAAGGTGGCAGACATAACAGAATAATCCTGGCTGTTTACCGGCCATTTCCCATGTCTCGTCGTCTCTTTTGAAAATCGGGCGAAGATGCATTAAAGATAAAAACTTCTCTGATCCAGCTTTAAAAAGGGTTGGTTTTGATTTATATTGTTTGCCTGTCTTTTTGCTTTCAATTTCAATCACTCCGTAATCAACACCTTCAACCAAGTTTTTTGAAATGTATTCTTTTAGAAGGTTTCTCTTCTCTTGCTCTATTTTGATAAACTCTTTTAATCTTTTAACATCCGGTAAAGCACTTAAATTGTTATTGACATCGTTAGTTTTTTTTGCTAAAGTTTTCATAGAGATTTGATTAGATTAATTTCTAACGAGACACGCTTGCCGGCGTGTCTTTTTATTACCTGGGCTAATTTAAAACCATCTATTTCGTAATATTCTTTATTTGAAAGATGATTGGTTGCATCAGACACCACCGGATCAGCCGAAAGCAAAAAACGGACCAAGTAACGAAGTATTTTTCTAATCATTATTTTTCACCTCCTTTCCGTATTTTTTATGTAATTGCTGTATTCTTTGCTTTGAAAGTTTTCTTCCAAAAACAGCACTAACTATTTGTGAGATTTCATCATATGTGTATCCTTTATTAAGAAGAGCGGGAGTAAGTTTTCCAATAGCGCGATTTTCGATAACAATAAGAGCAAAGTGAAATATGTCTTTGGGATGGGTATAAGTCATATGTGATATAATTAAGAAAAATTGTTAAATGAAGTTTTTAAAATGAAGGGTATTTACTTAAGAAGTTTGCCTCTGACATCCCAACATTTCTTAGGAAAAAATGAGGCTAAACTTCTTCCCTTCATTTAAAAACTTCTTAACTTTAAGTAAAACATAATATTTTTTACTTGTCAAGGGGTATTTTGATTTTTTATTTTTTTGTTATAATAACAAGATAAACCAAAAACAAAATGATTGATTTTAATGATTTTAAAGCATATATTACCGTAAAATCGGGATTAAAACCAAATAGCATAAGACACGCCCTTTCTAGGATAAAGATTTTTTTAAATTGGTTAAAAGAAAACAAAAAAGAATTAAATCAAAAGTCAACTGAGGAGTTTTTTATCTTTCTTAAAAACAAAACCACCAATAACAACACCTTAAACACTTATGTATATGCGCTAAGACAATTAAGAAACTATTTATTTCACCGGGGGATTTTAAATAATTTCTTTGAAGGAATAAGATCGTTTAAAAAATACCAACCGCCAGTTTTAATCTTAAGTGAGAAAGAAGTTGAAAAAATAATAAACGCTGACACAACAAGTAGAAAATACAAAGGTAAAAAAATAGAAAAGCTTCAGTTCACCCTTCAGACTCTTCGAATGTTTTTGGCCTATACCGGCTGTCGATTTGAAGAGGCGGCATCTTTGGAGGTAAAATCTGTTGATTTAGAAAATCAAAAAGCAGTTCTTTACTATACCAAAAATAGCGAGCCAAGAAATGTTTATCTTATAAAACCATTGGTAAAAAGAATAAAAAAATTAATAGAAAACAAAAAACCAAATGAGTTGGTGTTTCAAAACTTAAGGGGAAAGAAAATATACGCAACTGACTTTAGCAAAGACTTGAAAAAAGCGGCTTTAAAGGCAGGAATAAAAAAACGTGTTCACGCTCATATTTTTCGCCATACATATGGCACTCTTTTATATCTCTCAACCCGAGATGTTGCTTTGGTTAAGGAAGTATTAGGACACAAAGATATAAAATCAACAATGACCTATGTTCATATTGCCGATGAAGTTGTCAAAGAGGGGATGTTATACCGTCATCCGTTTGCCTATAAACATATACCGCCAAAAAACTACATTGAGATTATAAAAAAAGCAATAGAACAGTTTAAACTAACCGAAGATAAAAGATTTGACTATCTGAAAGTATTAAAAGCAATCAACGATTTTATCTATGGCTTAAATGAAGCGGTTCTTCCAAACTTAAGAAATATTTGATAAAAAAATAGTATCATTTTATTATGATCAATGTTTATTTAGCAATTACCATCAATATATTAACCAACTTAATAATTATTGCCTTCTTTTATTTTTACTTTGCTAAAAAGAATAAAGAAAAAGAAAAACTATTTACCACTTATTTGTCGGAATTGGATGAAAAAAACAAAAGGCTTAAAAAAAGATTAGAAAGACTTAATGAGATAGAAAAAAAGATTAAAAGTTTACAAAATAAAAATGAGGTTAAAGAAAAAGGAAATAAGAAAAAAAACAATAAAAACAAGTTTTGATGGCTATAGATTATTAATTGAAAAAATATTTGACGGAATTGGTTGGTTTGGAGTTCGAACGAAGCCTAAAAAAATAAAAAAAACTCTATTGACAGAGGACAAATAAAAAACTACAATTAAAATAGGCGGCTCACGAAAGAATTTAAAACGTGGGCTATAAAAGAGAAAACTATTACTTCATTCCAACCTATTCGTTGGAATCTTGCGTTGGCGACTTCGAGCCAAGAGTAGATGATCCATTGGAAAAAATCATTCAGGATGATTATGAGGATAAACTAATTGATAACTTCGATGGCATTGAGAAAGATATTGTGTCTATGGCAATGGAAGGATATAACCTTCATCAAATTTCTCAAATTTTAGGAATTAAGCTTTCAAAAATATATAAGATTAAAAAATCCCTGGCATCAAAAATAGTATCCATAAAAAAAGAAAATCTTAAACCATCGAGAATAAAATTTTTGGAAAACCTTCTTTTTTTATACATTTTGACCCAAAAAAAAAGGGATAAAGAAAAAAACCAAATTTTAAATGAAAAGGAAATATATGACAACTGGGAAAAAGATACCATTCTTAAAGAGTATAAACGACCGCCATATAATATCTTTGTCGCCATAATTGGCGATATTAAAAATTATTTTAATGAAAATGGATAATAATACCCGTTCAGAATACTGGGAAATAGAGCGATTAAAAGAATGGGATAAAAACCCAAGAAAAGCAACCAAAAGCGCTCTTGAGCGCTTAAAAAAGCATATTTTAAAGTTTAAAGTCTATAAGCCGTTAATTGTTACACCCGATGGTATAGTATTGGGCGGCAATATGCGACTTAAAGTTTTTAAAGAATTAGGATTAAAAAAAGTCTGGGTATCTATCGTTAAACCAAAGAATGAAAAAGAGATGCTTGAGTATGCATTATCCGACAACGATAGAATTGGCTACTATGACAAAGAACTTTTCTTTACCAACTTTCAAAATATTGAGCTTGAAAAAGGGTTATTTTCAATTGACTATAAAGAACCGCTAAAACTTGATGATTTTATTTTGATAAATAAAGATTTAAAAGAAGATGAAATACCAGAAGTTGATGAAGACAATATAAAGTCAAAATACGGTGAAGTCTACCAGCTTGGAAGACATAAACTTATGTGTGGAGATGCGACAAAAAAAGAAGACGTTCAAAAGCTTATGAAAGATGAAAAAGCCGGGTTAATATTTACCGATCCACCATATAACGTGGATTACGAATCACACGGTAGCAATTCTTATGCTGAGGGAAAATTCAAACATAAAAAAATATTTAACGACAACTTATCCGATGAAAGCTATTATAAGTTTTTATTAGACTCATTAAAAAACGCTTATTTTTATTCAAGCGATGATTCAGCGATTTATCTTTGGTATGCATCAAAAAATCAACATATTGTAAGGAAATCATTCATTGATTCTGGTTTTTATTTTTCTCAAATAATAATCTGGGTAAAAGAACATTTTGTCTTCTCAAGGCAAGATTATCAAAGAATATATGAGCCGTGTATGTATGGGTGGAAAGAAGGAAAAAATCATCAAAGAAATGTTTATTTAACCAATTTAGAAGATGTGATTTTACTTGATAAAAAAACTTTTATTGAGATGATGGATGTTTGGTATGAGAAAAGAGATAATACCGCACAATACGAGCACCCAACACAAAAACCAGTCGCACTTGCCGGGCGGGCAATAAGACACTCATCAAAAATTGGCGATATAGTTTTAGATTTATTTGGTGGAAGTGGATCAACTTTAATCGCCGCCGAACAATTGGAAAGGAAAGCCTACCTTATGGAGCTTGATCCTTATTATTGCGATGTTATAAGAAAACGTTATGCAAAGTTTATAGGAAAGGAGGAGGCATGGGAAGACGAAACAAAACCGATTTAAAAAAAGCAAAATCAACAAAAATCAACAAAAATCAACAAAATCAAAACAATGTTGATTATATTGAGTATGATAAGTTAAATCCGACCCATCAAAGAGCTATAGACTTAAGATTAAATGGGGTTAAATATAAAGATATAGCAACAGAACTAAATATAAAAGAACAAACTGTAAGAAGTTGGTTTATGAAGGAAGGGGCATGTTTTAAAGTTTTTAATCAAATCAAAAAAGAACGGGAAAAAGAAAAAAGAGATTTATTTAAAGAAATTGATCAGCGATTAAAAGATATAGCAATTGATGCGGTAATAGTTTTGGAAAATACGGTTAGAAAAGGCAATTGGAAGGCGGCAGTTAAAGCTTTGGAAATGGCAGGATTTGAACCAGTGCATAAAGTTGCTGATGTGACTGAGGATGAAAAGCAAAAGACGTTACAAATGTTAAAAGAAATTTTTCAAAAACATGGACGACATCGACAAACTGACCAGTCTGTTTCAAATCAAAGGAAAACCGGTGGAGCTAACACCGATGCAAAAGAAGATTTTTAGTCTTATAGCTTTTGCTAAACACCCAAGAAACCAAATAATAGCGCCGACCCAATATGGGAAGTCTTTAACTGTGGCCTTAGCTGTTTTGATTAGAGCGCTGGTTGCTGGAGAAAGATTCATAATTTTGGCTCCATCAGAAAATAAAGCTCAGATAATTATGAGCTATATAATTGAGCATTGTTTTGATAATGCTTTGTTTTTAGATCAACTTGAACTTGACCCATCAGAAAAACTTGACCGACTTCGAAGACAAAGATCAAGAGACTATATAACTTTTAAAACCGGTGGAGGTGTTAGAACATTGACACTGGATGCCAGAAATACAAAAAGAAATATTGAGGCGGCAATGGGATTTGGCGGCAATCGAATAATTTTGGATGAATCATCGTTAATTGATGATGCTTTGTATGCAACCGTTAAAAGAATGCTTGGCGGATATTCTTACGATGACCAGTTTCTTTTGGAAATAGGCAATCCTTTTTACCGAAACCATTTCTATCGCACTTGGCATTCAAATTTATACAATAAGATTTTTATTGACTATAAAATCGGTTTAAAAGAAGGAAGATATTCGCCTGAATTTATTGAAGAAATGAGACAAGAGGCTTTTTTTGATATTTTATATGAGTGCAAATTCCCAGACGAAGATGAGATAGATCAGCGAGGATACCGAACCCTTTTAACCTTAGAGCAAATTGAAAAAGCATATACCGAAACTTTACCGAAAGAGGAAAAAAATGATTGGATTTTAGGTGTTGATATTGGAGCCGGTGGGGATTTTAATGTCTATGTTTTGCGAAATAAAGATGTAGCAATAGTTGAAAGCAAAAACCAAAGCAATGATACAATGACAAACATAAATGAAGTTGAAAGAATAATAAAGGAGTATAAAGTAGAACCATCAAATATTTTTATTGATGACACTGGTGTTGGAAAAGGAGTTACTGATAGATTGAAGGAAAAAGGAATAAAAGTCAACGCCGTCTCATTTGGCCAGGAGCCACAGGATAAAACTAAATTTAAAAACTTAAAAGCCGAGATTTATTGGAAAGCAAAACAATGGATTGAGGCTGGCGGCAAACTTTATAAAAATCAAAACTGGCAACAACTTCACTGGATAAAATATAAAATCTCAACCGATAAGGTTTTGCAAATAGAACCAAAAGATGAGTTGATTCGTCGAACTGGTAAATCGCCAGATTTTGCTGATGCTTTTGCTTTAACATTCACCCCCAAAAAACCCGAACCAAAAATACGCTTTCTTTAAAAGGCGCCAATAAAAAAATACACGCTCCATCCATAAAATATTTGTATGAATCCACTAAACTTTTTAAAAACAATCACCAAAGCCTTAAGTCGAAAACCTGTGTTTTCTAGTATTTTTATCCCTTGGGGAGTTGGTAGAACATTCACGCGTCGTGATTATTATTATGGCATTGTTTTTTCTTGTATTGATGCAATAGCTCAAAATGTAGCCGCAAATAGATTTTTTGCGGTTAAAAAAGATGATAAAAGCCAGGTAAAAGAAGAAAATCACCCATCAATTAAACTTTTATATAAACCAAATCCTCTTCAATCCTCTTACGATTTTTTTTATCTTGTTTCTTCTCATATTGATGCTTTTGGAAAAGCCTACATCTATCCTGTGTTTGACGGCAAAGGCGAGCCAAAAGAACTTTGGTTATTAGATCCTCAAAGAACAAAGCCAGTTCCAGGAAAAGATAGCTTGCTTGCTGGATATGTTTACTATAACTTAAAAAATGAAAAATTACCATTTGATGTTAATGAATTAATTGAAATCAAACGTCCTCACCCATTTAACCAAATAGAAGGTGTTTCAACAATTGAAATGGCTCAACACTCAATCGAAGGCGATATAAACGCAGTTGAGTGGAATAAAAACTTCTTTGAAAACGGAGCGATGCCATCAGGGGTGTTGTCAACCGATCAAGAAATATCGGAAGAGGCATTTCAGCGATTAAAAAAACAATGGCAAGAAAGGTACCAAGGAAAAGGAAATGCACACCGGCCGATGATATTAGAGGCAGGTTTAACTTGGCAGTCTTTAACCATAAAACAAAAAGATATGGATTTTATTGAACAGCGACGATTTTCTCGAGATGAGATTTTATCAATTTTTAAAGTGCCAAAAACAGTATTGGCAATAACCGATGATGTTAACCGGGCCAATGCTGAAGCCTCGGAATATGTCTTTGCCAAAAGAACAATTGAACCAAGACTTCGACTTATCTTTGACAAATTAAATCAGTTTTATATGCCTTTATTTTCCGATGGTAAAGACTATACTCTTCGTTTCGAAGATCCAACCCCAGAGAACGTAGAGATGAAACTTAAAAAATGGGAAACTGGATTGCGTGCTGGATTTTTAACAATAAATGAAGTAAGGTCCGAAGACAAAAAAGAACCGGTAAAAGGTGGCGATGTGATTTATATTCCTTTTAATTTAGTTCCTTTATCATCAAATGAGAGCAATAATCAAAATAGTAGCGGTGGTGAAAATCAAAAATCGATTTTAAAAAAAGAAGTTAATCATATTCCTTTGCGTGATCAAACACTTGAAAGACTTGAAGGCCAGTATCGGGCTAAACTTGATGAGCTTTTTAGAAAACTAACTTTAGAAATAAGGAAAAATAAAAAAAGCATAAAGAAAAAACAAAAAGATCCATTGATTGATGAAATAATTGGCAATATTTACCCAGACACAACTGAGTGGAAAAAACTTTTTACCACAATTACTTTTGATTTAGGCGTTCAAGCGACTCAGGCGGCAATTGAACATCTTATTCAAATTTACGGTATTCAACGAATGACTGATTCAGCATATAAAAAGGTTATTGACTGGTTAAAAAAAAGAATAGAAACATCAGCCTCACAAGTTGATCAAACATTATACAATCGAGCAAGAGAAGTAATTGCTAGAAATTTGGCTGATAGTGTTTTTGACATAGACAAAATAAGAGAAGAAGTAGCACAAGTAATTGATGATGAAAGATATTGGCGGGTTGAAAGAATAGTAAGAACTGAACTTTTTACTGCTTATTCAGAGACAGAATATCAAAGTTATTTGCAATCAGGAACGGTAAAAAATCTTAAATGGATCGCCGCTGCCGATGAGCGAACTTGTCCTATATGCATGGAAAACCATTTAAAAGTTGTTGGGCTTGGAGAAGAGTTTCCAAGTGGTCACACTCATGCTCCAGCTCATATTCAATGTCGATGCTCATCTATTCCAACTTTAGATGAAAAAACCTAAAAAGAAAAAAAAATAATAGTTGACCATACAATATTTATATGAAAAATAAACTATTTACATCAGCAACTTGCAAAGCTGTTGTTAACAAAGACGAAAAAATCGTTTATGTAATTGCTTCAACCGGTGTTGTTGACCGGCATGGTGAATCAGTTAATCCTCAAGGGTGGTTGTTAGATAACTTTAAAAAAAATCCGGTGGTTTTAATTGCTCATGATTATCGATCGCTTCCAATTGGAAAAGCAGTTAAAGTTTGGGTGGAGGATGAAAAACTTCAAGCCTATATTCAAATTGCCGATACTCAAGAAGGAAGAGAGGTTTTTTATTTGATCGAAAATGGATTTTTAAATACAGTCTCAGTTGGTTTTATTCCAACTAAATATGGTGTTGACGGTCAGGATCCACACACCATCATGGAGGCTGAACTTTTGGAAATTTCATTTGTGGCTGTCCCAGCTAATCCTGAAGCTTTGATAAACAACGACGTTCAATCAAGATTTTTATTTTTAGAGAAATCACTTGATGAGGCTCAATATAAAGGAGCGGTTCCATTTGAATCTTATGAGAAAGATGAATCATCCTCTTGGGATGGAGATAAAGCAAGAAAACAATTAGCAAAATGGGCTTCATCTGATGGGTCAGGTGATAAAGACAAAATTGACTGGGGAAAGTATAAAAAAGGTTTTGGTTGGTTTGATGAGAAAGATAAAGAAAATTTTGGTTCTTATAAACTTCCCCATCACTATGTAAAAGATGGGAAATTGGTAACGGTTTGGTCAGGAGTAAAAGCAGCAATGGGGGCTTTGCTTGGTGCTAGAGGCGGAACAAACATACCGGCTGAAGATCGCAAAGGGGTATACAATCATCTAGCCAAACATTATAAGGAATTTGAGAAAGAAGCGCCAGAGTTTAAGGAATATACAAACGAAGAACTTTTTGAATTAGATCAAAAAGGATTAATTGATTGCGGTGAAGTCTTGGAACTAAAAAAAGAATATTTAGTAAAGATTAAAAAACAAGCTGATGAGATAACCAATCTTAAAGAAACATTGAAAAGCTTATTAGAAGAAATGTTTTTGAAATATAAAGTGGTTGAGGAAAAAGTGGTTGAAAAAATTATTCGAGTAAAAGATGACGAACTATCTGAAGACGCAGTTAAGCTTCTTTATAAGATGAGAAAAGAAATGAGAAAAAGTGATAAATATACTGGGTTGTCTCTAAAAATTTTAAATTCGCTATTAAAAGTTAGTAGTTCCGAAGGGAAAGGGGGTGAAAAATAATATGGATGAGGAAAGAAAGGCCTTTGAGGAATTAAGTCAAAAGGTCATTGAAACCGTAACACCGGCAATTACCGAAAAGGTGTTGGCTGAACTTCCTCGAAGAAAAAATATCTTCGGCGGCGAAAGCGCTAATGCTGAAGTTCTCGAGCAAAAACAGGCTGCGGCTGAATATTTGCGAGCTAAATTCTTAAGAGATGAAGCTAAAGCAAAAGCTTTATCTTCAGGCACCAGTGGTAGTGGTGCTGAGTTGGTCCCAACTTATGTTTCTTCAGAAATCGTAAGATTAGCTGAGAAGGCAGGGTTGGTTCGCCAATATGCTCGCAAATGGCCGATGCAAGGTGGTAACGAAAACGTGCCCACTCTATCAAGCGTAACTTCTTATAGAGTGGATGAAGGCACAAAAATCAACTCATCTCAGCCAGCAACAGGAAACGTCCAACTAAGAACTAAAACTGTTGGCGTAATTATTCCTGTTTCCAAACGCCTACTTCGAAATGCGAGCGTTCAGTTGGTCGATGCGCTTAACGCTTTGGCCGCTGAAGCTATTGCCAAATTAGAAGATAAATGGGCGATTTTGGGTCTGGCATCCGGTGAGGGAGTTTTCCAGCATGCTTCAGTTCCTGGTGTCACTTTAGGAACTGGAAAAACCACCTATGTAAAGGTTGAACCCGAGGATCTTTTAGACGCAATCGACTTGGTTGCTGAAGAGGCTGTCAACGAAAAAATGAAATGGGTAATGTCCTTATCCGTTTTAAACGCTCTTCGAAGAAAAAGAGCGGTCGTTGGCACTGATCCTCAAGGGTTCTTGCTTGGGGGCTTCGGTAGCGTTATCCCAAAAACTTTATGGGATATAGCATATGAGACTCGTTCTTATATGCCTAAAACCACCGAAGGCAGTCAGGCTGGCAAAAAGTTTATATCTCTTGTCAACTTTGATTACGTTTTATTTGGTGATGAAAACGTCTACACCTTAGACGTGTCAGATGTGGCAACCATCACCGATACAAACGGATCAACGCTTATCAACTCCTTTGAACAGGAGATGGTAGCTATCAAAGTGACGGAGTCTGTAGACATCCAGCTGGCTGAACCAAGCAAAGCATTTGCCTGGATTAAAACAGCAGCGTCATAATTTTAAACCGACGGCCGTAGGGTGAGCGGCAATGCCTAACGAAAAAGATAAGTTAGGCAAATACCGCCGGCCAACATCCTAGGCCATCTTAGGGATGGGAGGTGGCCTAAGATGTTAAAAGTTTTTTTAAAAAATATGAGAATAAAGATGATTGAAACAACTATTTTTGAAGGAGTAAGATACGAGAAAGGAAAAAAGTACAACGTACCTAAAGAAAAAGCGCAAGCTTTAGGCTCATCGGCGGTAATCTTAGAGGAAGAAAAAAAAGAAAAAACTAAGATTGTCGATGATGCTAAAAACGCAATGATTTCAGATGAAGAGAGCAAAAAGAAATTAGAAGAATGAAAATAATAATAAAAATATGTTATGGCAAACAAAGATGCAACTCTCTATTATAGTGGCTATTCAGGAGTAACCGCACAGGCGGTTGCGGATTTTTTGGGAAAAACATTAAACACCTCCGAACAAAATATTGTTACCGCATTAATTTCCTCAATTGAACTCTTTATCGCCCAAAAATGCCGAAGGAATTTTAAATATGATTTAGGCTCGGATTTTTATGAGGAAACATTTGATGCAGGATCATACAAATACTACTTTCACAACTTTCCGGTAAAAGAAGTGGCAAAAATAACCGTTGGCGATCAAGATGTTTATGTAAAAGGTGGAGGGGCCAATCTTTATGAGATAAACAAAGACTTTTTCGTTTATCGTGATAGTATTGTTTTTTTAACCATTCCTCAATCAACATATAATCGTCAAGCTTTAAAAATTGCTTATAGCATTGAGAAGTTTTGGGGTGAGGATTTGGAGCTTGGAATAAAACAATGGGCGGCTCAGATATTTACTCAAAAAGAATATGGGGGTAAAAACGTCTCTTCATTTAATTTTGCTGGTTTATCAATTTCTTTCAATCAAGAGCCAATCCCAGAATACATTCAGCAATTAATTAAAACTTATAAAAAAGTGCTTGTATGATAAGGCAAAACTGTATTGTAAAAATTCAAAGATTGACCGGTGATGAGAATAATAAAAACTATCAAGATTTAGCAACTAATGTTTACATTTTAATTGAACCAGCATCAAATGAAACGGCGGTAATGTATGAGGTGCCAGTTGGTCAATCTTATTCTTTTATGATAATGGATCAAGTTGATTGGATAAGACCAGGGGATAAAATCATTGTTTTAGATCCTCAAACAAGTGGACTATCAGTAAATGATCAATTAATAGTTAGAGGTAACGCTCAAAAGTCGTACGTCTTAGGTCATATTTTCAATAGTGGCGTTGCCGTAAAAACTTGAAAAATATGCCATCAGGTTATCAGGTTGAAATAGAACTTAAAGGATTTGAAGAGTTTAAAGAAAAGCTACGTCAAGCGCCTGATATTGTGGCTGATGTTAAATATAGGATGATGGATGCGATGGTGACTATTGCAAGAGAAAAAGCTGTGATGGAGGCGCCGATTGATACTGGTAATTTGCGAAGAAATATTGGAGCAAATAGTAAGGTGGTTGCCATGGGAAATGATCTTTATGGGACGGTTGGCACAAACTTGGTTGCAAGTGGTTTTCCTTATCCTAAAGCTCAAGAGTATGGTAGTGGTATTTATGGTGAAAGAAGAACACCAATTACCCCAAAACGGGGAAAGTTTTTGATTTTTAAACCCAAAGGCAGTGATAAATATGTCTTTGCTAAAAAAGTATCTGGTGTAAAACCAAAATACTTTATGAAGAAAGCGGCTGAGGAGGTAAAAAGACGAAGTAGTGAGATTTTAAAGATAGGATTGGAGATTGTTAATAAGTTATCTTTTTCATCATGACATACAATAGCCTAATTGAAAAAATAAAAAACATTATTGTAGCTGGGGTACCAGATATTCAGTCATCATATGACTATTACCCAGAAAGTTTATCATCTTTCCCGGCGCTTGTGGTTGGTGCAATTGGTCATGAAGATAGCTTTTATACTCTATCATCATCGGGGTTTAATACCAGGCAATACTCAATCGCAATAAGAATTATTGGCGATTTAGAAAATACCGAAATAAACACACAGAAAAAAATAAGAGAGATAACTGATAAAGTAATTGATGTTTTAGAAAAAAATCCTACTTTAGATAATACAGTTGATTGGTGTTATCCAACCAAAGCTCGCTTTGGTTTCCAAGGAGAACCAGCAAAGTATTATTACTCAGAAATTACCTTAACTGTTAAATTTAGATTTCAACGTGCAAATTAAAAAAAAATAAAAAGGCAACCATATAATACTTTTATGAGAAAAAAATATATCTACAAAGGCGAGGTTGAAACTTATATTCCAGGAATAGGGATTGTTTATCCTAATCAAGAGATTGAGACGGAAAAAGAAATTAGAAATTCTTTATTTGAGGAAAAAAAAGAAGAAAAAAAAGAAAATAAAGAAAAAAAGAAAAAAAATTAAAAGTTAACCGTAAAATATTAATACTATGTCATCAGGACTAAATAACCACATAGGAATTGGAAAGGAAACAGCATTTGGCACACCAGTTGCGCCAACAGTTTTTCTACCTATTAAAGAATCAGATGGAATTCAAATAAATAAAGACATTCAATTTATCGAATCAATTAAATCCGGGGTGGCGGGCAAAAACAAAGGTGCTTTTGTGGGTAAAGTTGAATATAGTGGTAGTTTTGAAGGCGATGCTTATCCTCAATTTTTAGGTCATATCTTACGATCGGTTTTTGGTTCAGTGTCTTCAGCTTTAGAATCAGGAGAAACAACCGTCTACAGACACACATTTACCGAAACTTTATCAAAACCATCATACACTGTTGAACAAAAAATCGGTGAGATTGTTAAAAGATTTGCTGGATTTGTCGTTCAAAACTTAAAAGTAGAATCAAAAGCCGGTGAATCGGTGGCGGTTTCATTTGAAGGATTGGCCAAATCTCAAGCTGATGCAACGGCTCAAACACCAACATATGAGACCTCAAGACCATTTAACTTTGCCGATATAACCTCAATTAAAATTGGAAATATTGAAGTTAAATCTTATTGTGAAGAATTTAGCTTTGAATATGATAACCAACTTGAAGGATTTTATAGCATGGGGGCTAATGAACTGCAATCAGTTTACCCAAAACCATCAGAGGCTAAAGGAAAACTAACTCTTTATTTAGATGATACAACTAAGGCATTCTTAGAAGACTATATCGCAAAAACCGAAAGAGCAATTGAGATAAAAATAGAAGGTAATCCAATTGGAAATGCTAGTAAAGAGACTTTATATATAAAGCTTCCAAAAGCAGTGATGACATCGGTTGGGACCAAATTATCCACAGAATATAATGCTTTGGAGATTGAGTTTGAAGGTGTGGTTGATCCAACTGAGGGATTGATCACCGCCTATCTTATAAACACATTATCAAGCTATTAATATGGTTGAATTTAAAACACCAGGAGGGTATACAGTTAGGCTTAAAAGACATTATCTAACTTATGGGGAAAAAGTAGAACTGCAAAAGCTGTATTTAAAATCAACTAAAATTGACCCAACAAGTCAAAAGATAACCGAATTAGATCCATCAGTGGTATTTGAGGCAAATAAGATGGCTTTTAATTATTTAGTGATTGAGATTATCACACCAGACGGTCAATCGGTAAAAGAAAACCTTTATGACTATGTAATGAATTTAAGAGAAGAGGATGGCCAGGCAATTTTTAATGAGATAAACAAATACACTAATCCTCAGCAAGATTTGGAAAAAAAAAGCAATTGAGCTTTTTAAATTCTTTAAAGGCTCCGGTAAACTTCCACCTGATTTTGAAGATGTTTATATTTGCGATATTTTAGGGATTACCTACACTGAACTTAAAAACCAACCAGCTGACTGGGTAGAAAGAATGATTTTGTATAAGAACCAAAAAGCAAAGGTGGAAGAGATGGAGATAAAGAAACAAAAAAGAATCGGCCAAAACCCGAAAAGAGATTATTAAAAACATTTGTAATTAATACTTAATCGTTTAAATGTTGAATAGCATAATCAGCTTCTTCTTCGGTAAATTTTTCTCCATAAGGTGATATTAGCTGGTCGCGAATCGCTGCTGGTGACATATTCATATTTTTAAGATAAGTTTTTGCTTTGATTAAAGCATTTTTTTTCCAATCGGCTTTGACATTATCGATAGCGTATTGAGCAGCTTCTTGACTAAATTTTTCGCCGTATGGAGAAATTAATTGATCATAAACAGATTTTTTTGACATATGCATAAGGTTTGCATAAGTATCAGCTTTATTTAACGCCGCTTTATATTCTGGCGAAATTTGAGGAACGGGTGTATTTTTTGTGGCTTCTTTTGATGTATTTGAATTCAGATTAGTTTTTAGATCTGATTGTTTATTAGACCCGCTTGATCCGACTATGCTAATAATAATTAAAATTAAGAAGAATGTAATAATTGGATGACGAATAAACCAGTTTCTTAAATCAGTCTGACAATAAGGGCATCTGGTTGCTTTTGGATCAATTTCTTTTTGGCAGGCTTTACATTTTTTCATTTACTTCACCTCCTTCCATAAATTCAAATTTTAATACATCATTAATTTTTTTTCAATCATAAAAAAAAGCCGTGCACTCTCCATAAAATATTATATATGGAAAACAATAATCTTCAGATAGTTTTTAGAATAAAGGATGAAACAACTGCAGGTATAGAATCTGCAAAAAAAAATATAACCGGGCTGCAAAAGACGGTTCAGGGTTCTTTTAGTTTTATAAAAGATCATTTAAAAGAAGGAGCATTAGCCGCTTCAGGTTTTCTTGCATCAATGGGATTAATGGCTAAAGGAATGATTGATGTAACATCAAATATGGAACAATGGAGAATGGCTTTTGAGACAATGCTTGGCTCAGCTGATTTAGCTGGAAAAAAATTAAAAGAATTATCAGATTTTGCTATAAAAACACCATTTGATTTACCACAAGTTGTAGAAGGAGCAAAAAGACTTTTAGCTTATAACGTTGAGGCTGACAAATTAATTCCAACTTTTAAAATGCTTGGTGATATAGCAGCTGGAGTAGGAAGAGAAAAGTTGCCAAATTTAATATTGGCATTTGGTCAAGTGAAAGCGGCAACTAAATTAACTGGTGCCGAGTTAAGACAATTTAGTGAGGCAGGCGTACCATTATTACAAGCATTGGTTGATCAAGCAAATGAAACAGGTGGAGCTTTAACAAAGGTTGGTGGAGTATCAAAAGAAACAGCAAAGAAAATTAAATCTTTAGCTTCATCTATTGCTCAAGCAGAATTTGATTTGAATTATTTTAGACAAACTGGTGGTAAAACCGAAAAACAATTAAAGGCACTTGAGGAAAGAATACAAAAGAATAAAGAACAATTAGCATCTTATGGTCAAGTTGGTCAAGAGGCTTATACAAAGATTAAGGTTACCGCTAAAGATATGATTAAACAAATAAGTGAAGGAAATATAACTTTTGAACAAGTTGAAACAGCGTTAAGAAAGATGACTGAGGAAGGTGGAAGATTTTATAACTTAATGGATAAACAATCAAAAACTTTTGGTGGTGTTATGAGTAATTTAAGAGATGAAATGGTAAGGTTTAGTATGGGAGTAATGGGTATGACTGCTGAGGGTGAAATAAGAAAAGGAAGTATATTTTATTATCTTAAAATTGGGGCGGAAAATGCTTTAGAAGCAGTAAACGCTGTTAGGCCAGTGGTAGTTGATTTTATTGATAATTTATTGAGAAATAAAGAAGCATTAGCGGTAATTGCCGGTGCAATAGCGGGACTATTTGTTTTGATTGGACTTGCTTTTCTTCAACTATCAGGACCAGCTTTAGCAGTGGCAGGTTTTTTTGCTCTTGTTGGTGGAGCTATGGGATTTATTTTAGAAAAAGCATCTCCATTAATTTATTTTATAAATGGAGTTTTTACTTCTGTATGGAATAATTTTCTAAAACAACTTGATCAATCAAGGTTATATTTTGAATTGTTAGGAAAAAACATTGAAGGATTTTTTATTGCTCTTTTTATAGTTTTTGGTAAATTTTTAATTCCTCTTATTGGTAATTTTGTTTTATTTTTTGTTGTGGTTACAGGAGTATTGAGTGGAATAGCTAACGCAATAAGTGGGTTTGTTCAAATGTTTGCTGGTTTAGTTCAATTTTTTAATGGTATTTGGGAGATAATAAAAGGTATATTCACTTTAAATCTAAATTTGATTTTGACGGGTTTTTACAACACTTTTATGGGGATATGGAATACAGTGGTTGGGTTTTTAACTGCGATTTATTTGTTTATTGAAGGCTTTATTAAAGCTGTTATTAATATATTTATATCTTTATATAATGCTTTAATTGGTCATTCTATTATTCCTGATTTAGTTAATGGAATTTTTAATTGGATAAATAAATTAGTATCAAACGTAACTAGTTGGATTACCACAATGAAAGATAATCTTATTTCTATTGTTGATAATTTAAAAAATAACATTATTTCTTCATTTTCAACTTTAAAAACAAAAGTGGTTGATTTTATAACTGGAATGGCAAGATCAATAGAATCAATTTTAGGAGGACTTGCGTCAAAAGCTTGGAGTTGGGGTTATAACATTATTAAAAATATGATTAATGGTTTAAAAAATGCTATAAAGTCAGCGGGAAAATTAGCAGGACATCTTTTGGGAGCTTTGGGTATCTCAATGTCTGATTTAGATCATTATGCTGGTGGTGGTTGGGTAAGAGAAACGGGGCCTGCTATAGTTCATAAAGGCGAGTATGTTTTGTCAAAAGACATGTTGGCTGGTAGACAACCATCTATATTACCAGCAATTACAAATAATTATAATCGACCAATAAGTATCCAGATGAATCCGGTTATTCACACTCAAGTTGATTTAGATTATTTAGCTTATAAGTTAGCCTATCAATTGAGAAATTTATGATAAACAAAATAGTTATTGGCGATCTAACAATATCACCCGAAAACGGCTACTTTATTCAATCAATAAAAGATTTAGGATATAAAACCAAATATCCGGTAGCCTCTATTTTGTATTTACACGGAGTAAAGATTGGTGATTTATTTTTTGAAAATAAAGCCTTAGCAGTTGAACTAAAAATCGGGGCTTCAACAATCGATGATTTAATTGAAAAAAGAAGTAAGATTTATGAGAAATTGACATTAAAGGAATACGGTGATGATAAGATAACAATTGAATTTCATTTAGGCAATAACTTAATTTTAGAAGCCAAAGGGGTGGTTAAAGATGTTAATTCTGATTTGGTGGTTGATAATTTAACAACTTGCGATTTATCATTCACTATTGAACTTGAGGAACCATTTTTAAAATCAAAGCAAGTTTATGAGGTAATTTTTGGAATAACCAAAGGTGGCGGGGCTTCAGTACCAATGGCTATTCCCTTAAATATGACACAAGGGTCAAGCGGATTTTCATTTGTTAATAACGGAGGCAATATTTTCTCTTTCCCAGAGATTTATTTCTACGGCAACTTAACTAATCCCGTGCTTTTAAACAAAACTACTGGTAAATCAATTTCTTTTAACCAATCAATAACAAGTGGCAATTATATTTATGTTGATACTTATAATCGGATTGTTATTGATAACTTAGGAAATAACAAAAGAGATAAAATGAGTGGGGATTTTGTGATTTTGGAAAAAGGTGAAAATCAATTTACTTTGTCATCTGATGTGCCAACCGAAAATGGCTATGTGAAGTTTATTTATAAGTATTTCTATATCTCAATATGATTGGCAACTGGCGGGCTTTTTTGTATGACAAATCCGATGTTTTTTTAGCCGAACTTCCAATGGAAGGGCTTAGTATAACTTTTGAATTAAATGGTATTCCGAAAGCTCAAATTAGGGTAAACTATCATATTTTCAAAGACTGGATGACAAGACAAAACATAGCAGTTAATGATGTTTTATCATCAGGTTTTAGGTGGGTAAAAATCACTCGAAATAATATCGTTATTTTCAAAGGAATATTGACTGAAACATCAGTTAGAAAATATGAGATGGATATAAATGTCTTTTTAACTTTTAGAGGATGGCTTGCTTATTTTGAAAAACGATATATCACCAAAACCTATACAAACACCGATGCGGGTCAAATCGCTTGGGATATGATTTCAACTGCTCAAAGTGAAACATATGGGAATATTGGAATAACACAGGGAACAATTCAAACAACGGTTTCTCGGGATAGAACATATAAGGATGATGATATAGCAAAAAATATTATTCATTTAACAAATTTTGAAATAATAAACGGGTTTGAGTTTGAAATAACCAATGATAAAGTCCTTACTGTCAAATCACGAATCGGGATGGATAAGCCATACATTGTTTTTGATAGAGCAAATATCAAATCGTGGCAGATTGATTATAAATTGTCTTTACTTTTGACAAATAAAGTTATCGCTTATGGTGAGGGCATAGGTGATGCTCAACTAAAAGTGATAAGAGAGGCGTCAAATACTTATAAGGATAAATGGTATTTACTTGAAGATATTTATAACAATATCTCAGTCAAAGAACAAACAACGCTTGAAGCACAAGCGGACAAATACATAGATCAAAACAAAGATGCGTCAAAAGTTTTTAATATCACAGTAATAACCAATAACATTGATTTAAACGACTATAATGTTGGCGATGGAGTTAAAGTTGAGATTGAGGATATAATAAACGGAATTTATAGGATTAAAACAAAAGAAATCTATGTTAATGAAGGCAGTGAAGAAATAAGGTTAGAATTTTTGTTTTAAAAATTATGGATAATTTTTTAGAGGAATTTAAAAAATTGAAAGAAAAGGTTGAAGCGTTGGAAAAAAGAACTTTGTCAAGTTTAAAACTTGATAGTTTAACTACTGGGATAATAAAACCATCTTCAGATTCAAATTCAGCGATTAAAATAACAAAAGCAGACGGAGAAACTAATGTTTTAAGTATAGATACTATTAATAATCGTGTTGGCATTAATACAATTAGTCCTTTGCACAATTTTCAAGTTTACAGAACATCACTTGTTGACCCATCTCTAACATTTACAACTAACGCTACTGCAGGGATAAGAACAGAAAATATTGATATTGTTTTTGGAGCATACATGACTCATCCATGGGCAGCGTGGATTCAGGCCCGTCATACAACTAACCAAGCCTGGTCTTTAGTTATTAATCCCCTTGGAGGAAACGTTGGCATTGGGACAAATGTACCATCAGAAAAATTAGAAGTAAATGGCAATGTTAAAGTTAGTGGAATAAAAGTATCAAATGGAGTTTTTAGATCTTTGACAAGATCTGATTTTCTTTTAGTTTTACAAAGTGATAGAAATATGGTTTTATATGATGATGGCACAGCTATTTGGAGTTCAGGAACGGGTCAATCGGATATTAGACTAAAAAAAAATATTAAAGAAATGGAAAGTGTTTTAGAAAATATAAAAAAAATAAGAGTTGTCAGATTTAACTATAAAAACTATCAACCAAAAAAACAACAAATAGGAATAATAGCTCAAGAATTAGAAAAATATTATCCAGAATTTATTTTTACTGATAAAAAAGGCTATAAATTAATATTTTATGATAAATTAACAACGATTTTAATAAAAGCAATTCAAGAATTATCATTAAAAGTTGAAAATTTAGAGAAAAAATATGGAGAAATTAACAACTCAAGAGCTTGATATTATCATTCAAGCTCTATACAACTCAAACGTCAGGGTGGCTGACGCACCAATAATTTTAAGATTAATTGAAAAAATCTTAAAAATTAAAGAAGAAAGTCAAAAAGAAGAAACTCAAAAACAAAAAGAATAATGCTATAATTTAATTATGATAGACTTTAATATATTAAAACAAAAAGAGGAAAAAGGAATTGATTTAAAAGAATTGATCATTTATTAGTTTATTAACAAAGCAAAAAATCTATGGCTAAATATATCTCAATTAGACAAGGAACTTCCGCACATCCCGAACAATCCGTTGCTCACTTAACACACGATTTAATATATCAAACAGGGGTTGTCGATTTAATTTCCGATTGGAAAGTCACTGAAAACAATCCGCAAAACTTAAGTGTTAATATAGCACCAGGTCGAGGGTTTTTTAAAAAGCAAGTTATGACATATCACGGCTATTCAGACACGGTTGAAAACATAACAATTACATCTAACAATTCGGGCAATCCTCGAATTGATGCAATTGTATTATACGTTGACTTATCAGCAACTCCTAATTCAGATGCTTCAAATGTTTTGAAATCAAGGGTAATTCAGGGAACACCAGCTTCATCGCCATTGCCACCAACGGATAGTGAAATACAAACAGTAATAGGAGCGGGAAATCCCTTTTTAAGATTGGCCAATGTTTACGTTGCAAGTGGGGCTTCATTGATTACAAACGCCGACATCACTGACACAAGGGTAGCAGCTTATTTAAAAACACCAGGTGGAATTAAAAATTGTGATGATATAACACTTAATAATAATAAAGGAATTAAACAAAAAGACAATAATGGGACGGAAAGAAGTATCGCAAAAATAAATGCCTCTAATATTTTAGAAATTGGTGATAGTAATTTAGCAGGACAACAGTTTAATACCCCGCTTGTAAATAACACAGCAATTAAACAAAGAGACAGCACTGGGACAGCAAGAGATATATTAAATTTAAATTCCTCAAATGATTTAG
>Ga0308407_1000548_pt1 | contig 26160 bp, 30 predicted proteins | sample HotsprSampleMSe2_FD_203476 | JGI IMG/M metagenome (GOLD analysis project Ga0308407, IMG submission 203476) | Hot spring phototrophic mat microbial communities from Mushroom Spring, Yellowstone National Park, Wyoming, United States - 20060911_MSe2 ...
TTTTTGTGGCATCAATATCGATAATGAAACATTTAATAATTTTTTTAATTTTATAATTACTTAATTTGGCTGATTTAACAAGCATTTTAACTAGTATAGCAGATGCTATTCTAGTCTAGTGCCATTTCAATAACAAAAAAACCCGCCTAAGTCGGCGGGAGTATTTTTTATTTTGGTTTTATCAATAACTTATCCTCCCGCCATATTAAGCGGTAATAAGAATAAAGAGGACGAAAATGATTGATAAAACCTGATTTTTCATATTTGGTAAAAAGATATTATAACACAATTTTTTTCAAATGAAAGAGGAAGTTATGCCTTACTTAAAAAATTACCGAAATCCTTATTTTTTATACAATAACACAATCTCTCTACGGCAAAAAGTAAAGTTAAAGTGGGGTAAAAGAAAAAGTGATAATTTTGATTTGCTTTGTTATTAACCATAAATACTTTATATAATATAAAAACAAAAACAAAATTTCAATAGATATTTAACTAGATTAAATCTTTATGCCTCTTGCCATAATTGGAATGTCCAATAGCGGAAAAACTTATTGGTCAAAAAAACTTGAGAAAGAAAAAGGCTACTATTATTTTGGCTGTGATGATTATATTCAAAAAAAACTTAATTTTAAATCAATGGAAGATTTAAATTGCTGGCTGGGATTTCCTTATGAAAAAAACTATCAAAAAAATAGTCAGCTTTATCTTCAATATGAAAAAGAAGCTGTTGAAATGGCTTTAAAATTAATTGAAAATAATCAAAATAAAAAAATAGTCATTGACACCACTGGTAGTATTGTTCATTTACCTCTTTATTATCTTAAAAAAATATCGTCAGCGGCTAAAATCGTTTATCTTAAAATCGAAAAACAAGCAGTAAAAAAAATGGTCGATCTTTATTTCAACAATCCAAAACCAGTAATCTGGGGTGATTTTTTTAAAGAAGAAAAAGACAAAAGTCCAATCGAAAATCTTAAAGAAAGTTATCCGCACCTTCTTAACTTTCGTCAAAAGCGTTATCAAAAATTTGCTCATATTATTTTGGATAGTTTTCAAATAAGAAATAATAATTTTTCAACCGATGATTTTTTAAAAATGATAAACTTACGAAAATGATTAAATACATAGGGACTCGCAGTCTAAAAAATAAAAAAATTCCTTTTTCCCAAGCCATTTTAAAAACAACCGATGAAAATAGCGGTCTTTACGTTCCAACAACCATCCCGCATCTTAGCAAAAAAGAAATAAAAAAACTTCTTCCTCTTTCTTACCAAGAGTTAACCTATCAGGTTTTTAAGCTTTTTGATGTTGATTTTGAGGAAAAAGAGTTAAAAAATTTGATCAATCAAGCCTATGCCGATAATTTCGACATCAAAGAAGTCATTAACCTTTCTCAATTAGATGAAAATACTTATTTGAATGAACTTTGGCACGGCCCAACCGCTTCTTTTAAAGATTTGGCTCTTCAAATAAAATCACTTCTTTTTTCCAAAGCCTTGGAAAAAAATAAAGAAAAATTAGACTATCTTATTTTAGTAGCAACCTCAGGTGATACCGGATCGGCCGCTCTTTCTGGTTATAAAGACAAAAAGAACATTAAAATTATCGTTCTTTTTCCCAAAAATGGAGTCTCTTCAATTCAAAAATTATCGATGACGACTTTTGAGGGAAAAAATCTTTCTAGTTTTGAAGTTGAAGGAAATTTTGACGAGATTCAAAAAATAGTAAAAAATATTTTCAATGATCTTCAATTTAATCAATTTTTAAAAGAAAAATATAAAACGATTTTATCCTCAGCCAACTCTATCAACCTTGGCCGATTAATCCCTCAAATTGTCTACCATCTAAAAGCCTATTTTAATCTGGTTAAATTAAAAAAAATTAATTTCGGTGATAAAGTCGATTATGTTATCCCAACAGGTAATTTTGGCAATATTTTAGCCTCTTTTTATGCTAAAAAAATGGGTCTTCCAATAAATAAATTAATCTTGGCCAATAATATCAACAATTCCTTAACTTTTGCTTTTAAAAATGGTCTTTATCAAAAAAAAGAAAACATCTTAAAAACCATTTCTCCTTCAATTGATATTGTGGTTGCCAGTAACTTTGAAAGATTGCTTTTTCATTTAAATCCGAATCCAAATACAATAAAAAAAATGATGAATAAATTTTTAAAAACAAAAACCCTTAAACTTCCTAAAAAAATTTTTCAAAAAATAAAAACTCTTTTTTATGTCAACTACTCAACCGAAGAAGAAACAAAAAAAACCATCAAGGAATGTTTTTTTAAGAAAAAAATCCTTATCGATCCCCACACCGCCGTTGCCTTAAATGTCTATCAAAAATATAAAAAAGAATTCTTGCCCAAAGTACCAGCTATAATCGCCTCAACCGCCGCTTGGTACAAATTTCCTCAAGCAGTTTACCAAGCTATTTTTGAAAAAGAAGAAAAAGATGATTTTAAAATCATCAATTTTTTTAAAAACAAAATAAAAGATCTTAAAATTAACCCAGAAATTTTAAATCTTCCAAAAAAACCAATCCGTTTTAAAAAAGTCCTTCCCAAAAATGAGGAAAAAATTAAGGAAGAAATTATCAATTTTTTAAATACTTTTTAAAATTTTTCTCTTAAAGCAATCGCCTCAATCTCAATCAACGCTCCTTTTGGTAAAGACGCGACACAAACCGTGCTTCTTGCTGGTTTATGAAAAGAAAAATATTGACCATAAATTTCGTTGACTTTTTGAAAATCATTGATATTAGTTAAAAAAATGGTGGTTTTTATCACTTTATCTAAAGAAGAACCGGCTTCTTCCAAAATATTTTTCAAATTTTCTAAAATTTGTTTGGTTTGATTTTCAATACCTTGGACTAAATTAGAAGTTTTTGGATCAATACCAATCTGACCGGAACAAAAAACAAATTCACCAACGACTAATGCTTGTGAATAAGGCCCAATTGCCGCTGGTGCTTTTTTACTATTAATAATTTTTATTTTTAAATTGTCATTTTGCATTTTGATTTTTGATTTTTAATATAATTATACTATGCGCCGTGGAATTGCTACTTTTGGTTTAGACTATGGTCGCTGTCCACCTTGGCTGTTTGAGCGGATAGTAAGACTGGCCCGTTCGATTGCGATTTTGATGGTTGAGAATTTTGGGCCGGAAACTTTTTTAGAAAGACTTTCCGATCCAGTTTGGTTTCAATCATTTGGCACAGTTTTGGCTTTTGACTGGAATGCTTCGGGATTAACAACAACCACCTTAGGCGCTTTAAAAACAGCTCTTTTTGGTTTAGAAAAAGATTTGGGGATTTTTGTGGCCGGTGGCAAAGGCAAAACCTCAAGAAAAACACCGGATCAGATTTTACAGAAGGCAGAACTAGCCAATCTTTCTTTTTTACAAGCGGAAAAATTAACCTTTCTATCGCGGCTAACCGCCAAAGTCGACTCGGCTCTTCTTCAAGACAACTTTCAAATTTATCACCACTCATTTTTGTTTACCAAAAAAGGCCATTGGGCCGTCATCCAGCAAGGAATGAATACTTCCGTAAAAAAAGCCCGCCGGTATCACTGGTATTCAGCAAGAATTATTGACCCCACTTTAGAACCCCATCAAGGGATTCAATCAGAAGTTATCTTACCAAAAGTTTTAAATTTAACTTCAAAAAAAAGTTTAGCCAATCGGGAAGGCATTATTAAAATCGTTTCTGAGAAAAAAACTTTGCAATCTCATGTTATAAAATTAATCCAAAAAACAAACGAAGGTGAAAAGCAACTTACTCTTTTGAATCTAACTGACAATGAGTTTTATTCCCATCCGGTTTTGCAAGAAACCTTTACTCCAAGATTAGAAAAATCAATTCAAAATCTTCTTCAAAAAGATAGTAGAAGTTTAACGGAAGTATTGATGACAGAAAACGTTGGTCCAAAAACTATAAGAGCCTTGTCATTAATCTCTGAATTGTTAACCGGAGCCAAACCCTCGTTTGAAGACCCAGCCCGTTACAGCTTTGCTTTTGGGGGAAAAGACGGCATCCCCTACCCTGTTGACAAAATCACATATGACAAAACGTTAAATATTATTGAAAAAGCAATCAAAAAAGCGCAACTATCATCTCAGGAAAAAGATGAGACGCTCAGGAGAATGGAGGAAAATGTAAAAATTTGATTCTAGTTTGATTTTCAAAAATTTTTTGGCAAAAACAACTCTTTTAAATAACAAACAATATCAACTCAATAATTAAGCTATTAAATAAATTATTCAAGCCGCACGTTAATTTGTTCTTTTAAGATATTTTCATGTGATTGAAGAGCATCTATGATAATATCAGAAACGTCTTTTTCAGTTAAATTTCCGATGGCCATGATCCCTAATGAAGCTGCAACAATACATAGATTAGGCTGCTCAACTTCTGATTGAATCTTAAAACTTTTAGAAATTAATTTTATAATTTTTCCAAATTTAGGATTTTCGGACAAAAAAACTGCTCGATCATGTTTTTGATCATAATTTTCTTCTAATCTTAAATTCAAATATTCTGGTTGAGGTGCTCTTCTACTATTTAAAACGCTCAAAGACAACTGTTTTTCTTGTTCATCATTTTTTGGCTGACTCATAGGTAAATCAAAACATCCAAGAAGAGCTATGGCAAGTGCTTTTATATATTCAGTCAATTGCCGTTTTTTTTCATTATCTTTTTCATTATCAGTGATACTTATTAAAGCATTAGATAAATGTCCAAGTAATAATTTATATCTAAGCGGACTCAGTTGTTTAGAGCCTTCATCTTTATTTTTGCTTTTTTTCATTTCTAAAGTATAGGGGCCAAAAGAGTAACGAAACTCTAGAATATTGCTCATATTAATTTTGATATTATACAATTAATTTTGATATTATACAATAGTTAATATCCGAGGGCTAAAAGCCCTCGGCTTTTAATGTTTAATCTATCTTTGTTTGGCAACATATTCCGATATCACTTTGTCTGTAACAAATCCTACATTATAAATTTTTATTTCTATGAATAAAAATGACCTTTCTGTCTTAAATTTTCTTGTATTAAAAATGGTTCTGTAAGAAAAGTAAAACGATATTTTTGTAATAATTGTCATCGATATTTTCAAAACAAAAAGCGACAAGGAAAAATTAAACATAAAAAGAAAGATTAAGATTATTGAAACGATAATTTTGAAGTAAAAAATCACTACAAAATTTTAATTATGCCTTAAAATCTAAATAAAAATTTTCTTCCATTAAATTAATTTTAGCAAATAGTTCTTTTTATTAAATCCGATTCGCCCGATTTAATTGGGGCCTCGTCAAGGCGAAGGCGGTGTGTATTTGAAAAAATCCGAACCGATTTTATTAACGGACTCGGCGGGCGGAATTCCCCACGAACCCCCCTTCCGCCCGCCTCGTAAAAAAGAGGAAGCGGAAAAGACGATTTCCAGTTTTTCGCGTGCGATAACCCGCAAGGAAAATCGTAACTGATTTTCATCTTTGGCGGCAAATTCCTTTATAATTTTTTTAATCTCTCAATTTCTTGTTTTATTTCTTCAATAACTTCGGTGTTGTAAATTCTTTTTTTGTCTCCTTCTCTTATGGAAATAACATAAAATACTTTTCCACCATATTTAGCAGTAAATTTTTTATGTGTTGCTTCTTGATTTTTTCTTTCATTTATAATCTGGGTTATAAAAGCATAACTGGCCGGCTTAATCTGCAATCCCAAATATTTATCTTTTATTTTGATATGAAAATCCACATTAAATAATCTATCCCATTCATCTGGTGCTGGTTCAATTTTCACTCCTAAAATTTCCTGAAGTTGCTCATAAATTGTTTTCTTCTCCGTCATATAGCCATCAAAAGTTCGGTTAATTACAAGATTAATAACATAGTTTATACAATCTTCCTCAGTAATATCATCAATTTCCGCTCTTAATACTTCGGTTATTTTTACATAAAGTTTTTTGCCTATTTCAATTAAATGTTCTTTTGGATAAACATTTTTGAAATAATATTCTTCCCAATCTTTCACAGTTTTAGGCGAGCACTTTCTTATTTCATCAGCAACAGCCCCAACCATTCGTTTCTTTTGGAGTCCCCAACGATTTATTGCGCTATTTAAAATCCATTCTTTAGCCATAATTTTGTTGTGATAACTTAATAAATTTATTTTTGTAGAGATATTCTTTTTCGGTATCAACTTCTACTAACCCGTTTTTTACTAAATGAGCATTAATAAAAGTTTTATTTTTTAAATAAAGATACACCAATAAATTCCCATTACTATCATACTTAACACTATCATATTTTATGAACACCTTCTGATTTTTTAACTTAGCGGACAAAAAATTTATAGCTTTATCAAAAACATCCTTTTTACTCTTTATTCCAAGTAGTTTTATTTTTAAATTATTATTTAAAATTAGCTCTTCTGGACTAATGATACTTTTAACTGAAAAAAAATCTTTTCTTGGGCTTTCATAAAAATCAATTTTAGAACCAAATTTTAATTTTTTAGGGTCTATTTTTTTATCAAATTTAATAGGGTCTTTAAATTGGTAAGGTAATTTTGCAATTTCTGTATTCCAATTTATATTTAATGGTTTTTGTTCAATAATTTCAAACTCTGCATTTTGAATAAGTTCTTTTTTATTTATCCCAACTTTTTCCTTTATTATTGGTAAAAATTTTTTATTCACCTCATAACCAATTGAATTTCGGTTTAGATTTTTCGCAGCTAATGTTGTAGTCCCACTACCTAAAAACGGATCTAAGACAGTGTCGCCGACAAAACTAAACATTTTAATCAATCTTTTGGGAAGTTCTTCCGGAAACATTGCCAAATGCTCTATTTGTTTTTCTCCATTGAAATTCCAGTGGCCAGAAAAATACTCATTCCATTCTTCTTTGCTTAATTTTGATTTTTCTTTTAACTCTTTTGAAACTTTCGGTGGGTTGCCAGGTTTTTTAAAAATTAATATGAATTCATAATCAATTTTTATAATTCCATTTCTAGGATAAGGAAAACTTCCCATTACTGTTGCACCGCCTGTAGTATTCATGGTAGTTGGCTTTTGCCAAATAATAGCACCCATATAGTCAAATCCAATTGTTTCACAAAATTTAATTATTTCAGTACGAATGGGGATAACTTTATATCTTCCATAATAAACGGAGCGGGCAAATTGATCTCCAATATTTATGCATAATCGGCAACCATCATGCAATACTCTAAAACACTCACTCCATACTAAATTTAAATGATTTATATAATTTTCATAGGAATCATTAAAGCCAATTTGATTTTCTACTCCGTAATCTTTAAGTTGCCAATACGGTGGCGATGTAATGATAAGATGGACTGATTTATCTGAAATTTCTTCCATTTTTCGTGAATCACCAATTATAATTTTATGTTTTGTAAACATATTAATTATTTTATTAATTCGTCCACTGTTATATTTAATGCTTTTGCTATTTTCGCCATCACAAAAACTGATGGTTTCTTTATTACTCCAGTTTCAATTTTGGTAAGTGTAGTATAAGGAGTATCTGCTTTCCTTGCGAATTCGTCTTGCGAAAGCTGAAGTTTAAGGCGTAATGCCTTTATTCTTTTCCCCAATTTATTTTCTTGATTATTTTCCATAATTTGCTAACATTAAATTGTTTTGCTATAATTCTATACAACTATATGATAACAAATAAAAACAAAACAATCAAGAAAAAGAAAAGCCCGCTTCTGGCGTTTTGTTTCGCAAAACAAAGACAAAAAATTCAATTTTGCGCCTGAAATCGGCTGGCGAGCCCTCGCAGAGGGCGAGCCAGCAACAACTTTTTCCAACTGGCGGAGAGAGTGGGATTCGAACCCACGTGAGCCAAAAGGCTCAAGGGTTTAGCAAACCCTCGCTTTGGACCACTCAGCCATCTCTCCTTTTTTATTTAATTTTAATATTTTACACCATTAAAAAATATTTGTAAAAATATGATTTTAATTTAAAAATATTTTTGTTATATAATTTGAATATGATTGTTCATCAAAGTTATATTTTTTTAATTCTTAAACTTATTGCCATAGAAATATTAACATTATTTTTATATCTATTGATTCGACTACCTAAAACCATAATTATTCTGCCTAATTCATCAGTTTCTGAAAATATATCCTTAAACTATATTACAATTATTTATTTTGTTATTCTATCATTAATCCAAATTATTTTTACATTAAAAATAACCTTAGAATGGGCAAATAATACTTATGAAATAAGAGATGACTCAATAATCCATCGTCAGGGAATTTTTAACATCAAAGAAGATATTTATACCCTAAGAAGCTTAAGTTCAGCAACAGTTGAACAAAGTATTTGGGGCAAAATATTCAACTATGGAACAATAATTTTATATAGCCCAATCCATAAAACAAATTATTATCTTATAAATGTACAAAATCCTAAAAAAGTTGTTCAAACATTTTATGATAATATCGAAGATACAAAAAAATCTGAAATAATACGAAAAAAGGTTTAATTAATCTTAAATCTCCAAATACATTTTTATATCATCAATATATTGACCACGGTATAAAATACTTTTGGGTAGACAACCAGCTTTTTGGAAACCTAATTTTTTATAAAGATTTTGAGCGTTAATGTTTATAGAAAAAACATCTAAAACCACCATTTTTAATCCAGGGATTTTCTTTTTTGCTTCCTCAATTATTGTCTTCCCCAACTCATACCCTATTCCCTCCCCCCGAAACTCTTTTTCTACCGATATTCCAAAAGTCCCAACATGTAAAGATCTTTTTCTGTGTGATTTGTTTCTATCAACATTGGCCAAACCAACTAATTTTTCCTTATAAAAACAACCTAAAACCACCTTATCACCCATCTCTATCTCACAAAACCATTTACTTAAAGCTTTCGCCTCCTCTTCTTTTTTTATTTCTTCACCAGAAAAAGTGATAAAAGTGTCTTCATAAGATAGTTTATTGATATAAAGGGTAAACTCTTCTAAATCCTCCCATTTAGGATAACGAATAATCATTTCTTTTCCTTTTTTACTGAAAAATTTTTTAACAATCTGGCCAGGCATAAACATAGATTTTGAATTTTTAATTTTTAATTTTAAATTTTTTTATGTGCCCCGAGGAGGATTTGAACCTCCACGCTTTTAAAAAGCACACGCTCCTGAAGCGTGCCTGTCTACCAATTCCAGCATCGGGGCTTTATTAAATTATTATAGCATCAATTAAACTCCTTAATGATCAATCACCTGGTTTTTAAAAAAAGACACAGTTTATATTTTTTGACTTGCTTTATTCTTTCGTTTTTTATCCGTTTTTATCCGTGTTAATTCGTCTTTTTTCTTTGTTAATTCGTGTATCCTCTTGTAAAAATCATTTGGGTGAAACCAAAGCTGGGTTGAGGTAATAATCTCAGTCGTCCGGTGACGATTAATTAAGTGAAGTTGAAATACCTTAAGGCTTTGTTCTATCTTATTGAAAAAAGTATTAAGTATTAAGTAGAAAGTATTAAGCGATTTTTTCTTTTTAATACTTAATACTTTATACTTTCTACTTAATACTTCTCTTGCATTCGGAAAAATATCAAATACCCAGGAATTTGCCTCCAAAAATCTCTCATAAACACTATCTTTGTTAACAATCGGCTTCATCTGTAAAATCTCATGGGCGACATACTCATTTCTTTTAAAATCAGGCACGGCCAAATCACTTTCATCAAAAAATAAATTAAGACAGACCTTATCTGGATAACATGTAACATGTAACTTGTAACGTTTAGTATAAAAACGATGAATTCCTAAAATTTTTGCCAAAATTATTGCTACAAATCGACCGGTAAACAGTCGATTTTTTGCGGTAATAATAAATAAATCAATATCATCATCTTTATCAGCATTCATCATCGCCAAAGAGCCGGAAAAACCGATAAGTTTAATCTGAGGGAAAAACGACAAGATCTTTAAATATAACTTTAATCGCCAGTTATGCAGTTTTTTTTGAGAAAAAAGATATCTCTTATTATATTTTTTAATTTTGAGATTTAAATTTTGAATTTTGAATTTTTTACTATACTCCCCTACAGTATCTTTAAGTATAACGTATAACGTGTAACGTATAACTTTTTTAAAATCTTTTATCTTTTTTATCTTTTTTTGACACTCTAAATCTTCTAATACTTCCTCTACTCTCTTTTTTGTCGTCTTTTTTCCTAAAAAAGTATAGATCTCCTCAAAATTAGGCGGGTAATCAAAAAAAGAAAAGTACCAAATTGTTTTTAAAACTTCGTCTTCCAAAATAATAACATTTTAGTTTATTAAAATCCCCTTGACAAGAAGAAGAAGAAGAAGAAGAAGAAGAAGAAGAAGAAGAAGAAATATAATATAAAAATATGTCAGGAGAAAAACAACCACACACACCAGAAGAAGCGGTAATAAATAGAGTAGCAGAGGATTCGGGAGTTTCTCCACGAACGTTAAGAAGAATGTGTAACAGATATGGTAGAGGAACTTATGAAGAAGGCCTTGATCGAGAAATTAATCGAAGAAACACTTTATCTTCAATTAGAGATGAAATTGAAAGAAGGGGATTTATTGAAGGAGAGCAAGTAGGATAATTAATATTTGATTTAATTTATTTAAAAATTAATTTTACCACGTCTTACGTGGTTTTGCACCACTTATACTTGAATTTACAACTCACAACGTTTTCATGCTGAATTTTTTGTGCCTGCCGGCAGGTAGGTTTCAACATCCTAACAAGATCCTGAAACAATCCTGATATTCATAAGTACAAGGCTTAGATGACAATTTACCGCGTAAGTTTCCTGTTTAAGGAATTAATGTGTTATTTTATAGATTCCTGCCTAAGCAGGAATGACAAAATGTTCCCATGTCATTCCTTATCCTCCGATTCGGAAATTAAATCTCTATGGTCATTCCTTACTTGACCAGGAATCTATATAATTTCTACCTCTTTTTTATATTAAGGTGTAATTATATAGATTCCCGCTTCCGCGGGAATGACATAAATATCAACGTTTACACAATCTTTACACATTCATCATTCGCATAGATTCGCATTTCATTCGTAGACCGGCATCACACTTTCTTAACAAAAAGAATAAAAAAATTTTAAATTTTTATTTTTTAATTAGACTTAAGAAAAACTCCTGTATTACCAACCCCAAAAACCTCACCAGTCTCATCTGTCTTTTTAAACGCCAAGGTTGGACCAACAATCTAAAAAACCATTCCAAACCTAATCGACGAAGAAATAGTGGTGCTCGAGGGACCTTCCCTCCCAAAAAATCAAACGCTCCGCCAACGCCCATCACGACACAATTTTTAAATTTCTTTTTATGATGCTCTATCCAAAGTTCTTGATCCGGTGAGCCAAAAGCCACCAATACCAAATGGGGCTTATAATCAGCACTTATAGAAAAAATATTCTCTTCCTCTTCTTTTTTTGGATTTTTGATGTCTGAAATTCCCTCAAGGCCAAAAAACTTTGACTTTGGGTATTTTTTTTGGTAGCAATTGGCGAGTTTCTCTGCTAAATTTTGTTTCCCCCCAATAAAAAGCACCCGCAAGCGCATTTTTGAAGATAAAGTCAGAAGATCTTTCACCAAATCCACCCCTGGATATCTTTCATAAACCTCAACCCCAAGCAAACGGCCTGCTAAAATAATCCCAACGCCATCCACAATTTGAATTTGGGCTGTCTCAATAACCTTTTTAAATTTATCATTTTCGTAAGCAATAACTAAATTTTCCGGATTTAAAGAAACGATATGACAAAACTTTATTGTTTTTTTGAGGTATTTTTTAATTTTCTCTAGGGTATCTTTCTTATCTTGGGTGAAGATTTTAATTCCTAAAATTTTTTTTGTTTTATCTGTTGTCATAAAAAACTATAAGTTAAAAATAATCTTTAAATTTTTGTTATTTTTTCTCTTTTGTTCAAATTTTTTGAATAAAAAAAATGCTTTTGAAAAAATAAAAAATTTAAAAATTAAAACTTTAAACTTTTAAAATAATAAATTATACTATATTTATCTTAGGAATTTTTAATTTTTAATTGTCATTTTTAATTTTTATTTTTTATTTTTTAATTCTTTTTACTATCGGATAGCTTCTTTAAACTGATCAAGATGCTCAACCGCCATCCCAACACCCCGAATCACACAATACAAAGGATCCTCAACCACAAAAGAAGCCACCCCCGTATGATAGGTAATAAACCGGTCAATATTGGTCAAAAGAGCTGTCCCTCCCGACAAAACTATTCCCCGATCAACAATATCAGCCGCCAGTTCCGGTGGTGCTTTTGATAAAACTTCTTTAATCCCCTCCAAAATTTGCTTTAGGGGTTTTTGAATCGCTTTGTTTATGCTTTTTTCGCCAATCTCCAAGATCTTTGGCAAACCTGTTTGGACATCTCTTCCTTTAACTTCCATTTTTCTTTCTTCTTTTTCGTTTGGGTCTAAAAAGGCGTTACCAATTTTAAACTTTACCTCCTCAGCCGTACGCTCACCAACAATTAAATTATGTTCTTTGCGCATATAAGTTAAGATTGCCTCATCAATCTTGTTGCCAGCCACTCGGACCGTTTGATAAACCACCAACTGCCCCAAAGAAATAATCCCAATCTCCGTTGTCCCCCCACCCAAATTAACAATCATATGACCAGAGGCTTGAGAAATAGGAATCTTTGCCCCAATGGCCGCCGCTAACGGTTCTTCAATAAGATAGACTTCTTTCGCCCCCACTTGACGACAGGCCGAAAAAACCGCTCTTTTTTCTACTTGCGAGGCTCCTCCCGGAATAGAAATTAAAACCTTCGGCCAAAAAAGCCTGCCTTTGGTGGCTTTTTTTAAAAAGTAAGAAATCATTGCTAAAGTTGTGGTATAATCGGCAATCACTCCATCACGCATCGGCCGAGCAGCAACGATATTCCCCGGTGTTCTTCCAATCATCTCATAAGCATCACTGCCAACGGCCAAAATCTTTTTGTTTTCCAAAGAATAAGCCACCACCGTTGGCTCATTTAAAACGATTCCCTCTTTTGCCACATAGACTAAAGTATTGGCCGTACCTAGATCAATCCCGATTTTTTTGGTAAAGAACATAGTTTAAAAATTAATAAACTTTTCTGTTGATATTATTATTAATTTATGATATAAAATAAATAATCACACCCCCGATTTATATCGGGGGGATTTTTTAATAAAAGATTTAATCCGTCTTACATTTAAAATAAAAATTCCTCTTTTTATCTGAGCGACTTCTTTACCCAAAGACCATTTTGTTGCCACTACAATTACTTGTTTATCTCTTTTCACCAACCGCTCGTATAAAGTAGCCATATCGCCATCACCGGTAAAAAAAATAAAGCCGTCATAATCATTCAGCATTTCAAAGCAATCCAAACCAATCTCTAAATCAAAATCACACTTTCTTTTCCAAATAACAATATTTTTATCTTTTACCGGTAAGTATTTTACCGGCTTGGTAATAACATAAAAACCTATTCGACGGGCACTTTTTATTTGGTTCGTAGAAGCTGGATGTTGATCGGTACCAAAATAAAAACGCATTTGCTTAATTTCTTCATAGTTTTTTAAATATTGATATAAGCGCTTCAAATCAATCTTCCATTTTAACTTTTCTTCCCAACCATGGACATTTGCCCAATCGACAAATACAGCCGTTTTTCCTTTAAGCTTTAAAATTTTATCCATAAAGCTTTAACTTATACAACAATTATAGTATAATATTTTGATATCTTTATGAAATATTTTTATCGATTGACGGTTTTTTTTACTTTTTTAGTCATTGTTTTTTTAATTATCGCCTACAGCCGCGGCTATCGAGTTAATCTTCAAAAAAAAACAGTCACGTCAACGGGGATTTTGGCCATCTCAAGTTTTCCCAAAGCCGCTAAAGTTTATCTTAATGGAAAATTAAAGGGAATAACCGATCTTAACTTAAATCTTGAACCAGGAGAATACCAAGTTGAGGTTAAAAAAGAAGGTTATACTTCTTGGCAAAAAAAAATAAAACTAAAAAGCGAACTGGTAATCACTTTAGACGCTTTATTATTTCCTTTAAATCCCTCTTTTTCTCCACTGACTAATTTGGGGGTTAAAAAAGCCTTCCCTTTAGATCAAACAGACAAAGTTTTACTTTATCTTGAAAAAAATGATCCAGAAAAAGATGGGTTTTATATATTAGATATTGAAAAAAAACCGATTGGCTTTTTTGAGCCTTTAAAGTTAATTTTAAAAAAAAGTCTTTTATCATCGGAAGAAGTTAATTTAGAAGAAATTTATTTTGATTTTTCACCCGACTTTAAAGAAGCAATTTTAAATTTAAAAGAAAAATCTTATCTTTTGTCTTTAGATCAAGAAAATCAAAATCTTTTTGATGTCTCAACCTCAAAACAAATGCTTATTGATGCTTGGCAAAAAGAAAAAGAAAAAAACACCCAAAAAATTTTGGAGACCTTTAAAAAAGATTTAGTTAAAATTGCTAACGATTCTTTTCACATTATCAGTTTTTCTCCTGATAAAACCAAAATTTTATATCAAGCCAAAAAAAATCTTACCTTACCAGCTTTTATTAAACCACCATTGCCTGCCACCAATCAAACCGAAGAAAAAAGAGATTTAAAAAATGATTATTTTTATGTTTATGACAAAAAAGAGGACAAAAATTATGAAATTAACCTAATTAACCTAATTGACCTAATTGCTAAAAAAAACAAAAAATTTCCCTCTAATTTAAGTTGGGAAGAAAAATTAGAAATTGGAAATTTTATTATGTGGTATCCGGATTCAAAACACTTAGTTTTTAATGAAAAAGGAAAAATCTCAATTCTTGATTACGATGGTGAAAATAAACAAGTAGTTTATTCCGGGCCTTATGAAAAAGATTTTTTTCTCGTCTCCTCAAGAGGAAATCTTATTCTTTTAATTAACTTTAATCCAGAAAATAATCCGGCTCCCGACGTTTATGAGGTAGAGATTAAATAAATTACTCTACTTTTCTTACTGCAAAAACTAAAAGTCTTTTAAAAGTAGTTCCGGGCGGCCAACAAATCTGAAGGGTTAAAAACTCTTTGTTGGTTTTTCGGGTAAGATACTCCACTTGCTCTGGGTCAACTATTTTTTTATCAATGACTTTATAAACAAAGCGTTGTCCTTTATAAAAAATATTCACCTCATCGCCTTTTTCCAACTTTCCCAAAAGATAAAAAACCGCATTATATACACCTACATTCCAAAAATAATCAGTGGAGTGGGCAAAAAGAAATATATGACCTCCCTCTCCGGGAAAAGCCGTTCCTTGGGCATGAGCCACCCCTTTTTGTAAGGCGGGTAAATATATTTTTTCATCGGCTGGATCAACGTTGGCTAAAATTTTAGCATTGGCGGCAATTTTGGGAATCACAATCGAAAAATTTGGATCCACAGGAATTAATATTTCTGTCTTTTTAAAATTAATTGATTTAGCCAAAATACCTTTCGGACGTGAAATTTCTTCTATTTTTTTTATCTCTTTTGTAACAACATATTTTTTTCCAAGCTTTTGCTCAACAAAGTATCTTATCTCTTCAGAAACAGGAAGATAAAACGTTTTTCCAATCATAAAAAGAGAGGATAAAATTAAAAAATTTCCGATCGTACGCAAAATTAAAACCCGAAGATATTCACTTTTTTTTAGCCGATGAAAATGATGACGAATAAGATGTTTTTTTGAAAGTTTAGTGTAGCCCACAAATTATTAATTTTAATTTTAATAATTTTTAATTTTTCATTGTCATTTTTAATTTTTATTTTTTATTTTTTAATTATATAGTGCCCTCGGTCCGACTCGAACGGACAGTCTTGCCCTTAGGACGGGCCTGCTTTATCCAATTAAGCTACGAGGGCTATGCCTCTTAAGTTTACAATTTATTGTCATTTCTTATCCTCCAAATTAGGACGAGCTCGACCAAAAATCTATAAAATGTCATTCCTGGCTTGACCAGGAATCTATATAATTTTAAACTTATTTATTCTAGTTTAAGGTATTAAATTATTGTTAAGGTATTATCGTATAGATTCCCGCTTTCGCAGGAATGATAATAATTATTGTCAATTATATAGTCCCCATTAGTTGAGATGGGAAAAAATAATAAAATTTGCAAACCGGATTAAGATGGCTATCAATTATATTATAACCCATAAATTCTCATCACCCACTGTAAAATCCCCTCTCCAAAAAACAACATCAAAAAAGCGCCAACTACCAAAAACGGCCCAAAGGCAATTTTACTCTTTAATTTTTTTCGTCCAAATAAAATTAAAAAAAAACCGGTAATACCACCTAAAACAAAAGAAATATACAAAGCCAAAAAACCTTTTTGCCAACCCAATAAAAACCCTAAAATTGCTGCCAAATAAACATCACCCAAACCCATCGCTTTTTCTTTTGATAAAAAATAAATTAACCAGATAGGAAAAGCCACTATCAAAGAACTGAATATGTCAATTTGAAATTGTTTTAGAATTTCTGTTGAATGATAGGAGAACTTCAAAAAAAAACTAAACCCAAAAAGCGCCCATAAAATATAATCTGATATTAAATGATATTTTACGTCTGAAAAAAATATAACAATAAAACAAGAAAATATCCCCCATAAGCTTAAAATCACCAACCAATTTTGCCAAATAGATATTTCTTGAATATTTTTTACGTAAATTAAAAAAACAAAAATAAACATTAACCCAGTTAAAATCTCAACTAAAGGATATTGAAAACTTATTTTTTTACGACAGTAACGACAATGTCCTTTTAAAAGAAAAAATGAAAAAATCGGAATTAAATCATACCAAGAAAGCTGATGGCCACACTCATCACAAACTGATCGACCGGTAATTTTTTTTTCTTGAGGTAACCGGTCAATTAAAACATTTAAAAACGAGCCGATTGAGGCGCCTAATAAAAAAATAAAAAAATAAATTAAATAATTCATGTTTTAATTTTGTCCTCAGTAATTGGACTAAGAAGAGCAAGATTGAATTTTTCTTTAACAAAAAGTTTTTTTGCCAAATCAATAATTTCTTCTTTAGTAATCACATCTATTTTTTTGATCACTTCTTGCGGTTCAACGATTTTTCCCTCAAATATCAGTTTTCGACCAACAAATGAAGCCAAATCATGAGTGTCTTCTAATGATAAAATCAATCGTCCTTTAACCATCTCTTTGGCTTTTTTTACTTCTTCGTCTTTTAATTCTCCCTCAGCTATTTTTTGATGTTCATCAATAATCACTTTTATCGCTTCGTTGATTTTTTTGGCATCAGCCGTCAAACCCGCCCGCGTATAGACATAACCCGTATCAGAAAATGGTTCGCTGCCTGAGTGAATATAATAACAAAGACCACGTCTTTCTCTTAATTGATAAAAAAGCCGGCAAGACATCCCACCCCCCAAAATCGTCATCAAAACCGATTGGACATAGCGTTTTTTATCGGTATAACTCAATCCTCGATAACCCAAAACTAGATGGGCTTGTTCGGTTTTTTTGGTTTTAATTAAAATCTGAGGCGAATTTTGATTATCAGAAAAATTTAAAAAAGAAGCTTTTTGACCATCTTTCCATAAAAAAAATTTTTCTTGAATAATATCAATATATTTTTGTAGGGAACAGGCATGCCTGTTCCCTACCGAAATTCCCCCCACAATAACCAAAATCACATTACTTGGCTTATACAAATTTTCCATATAATCCAAAAACGTCTGACGGGTAAATTTCCCAACGGTTTCTTTATAACCGGTGGTGGGATATCCTAACGGATGATTTTTAAAAAGAAGCCCCTCAAAAAGCTCCCAAACTTTATACTGGGGTTCATCTTCATACATGTTAATCTCTTCAATAATCACCCCTTTCTCCCTCTCAATCTCCTCCGGAAAAAGCAAAGGATTTTGGATCATATCGGCCAAAACATCAACGACCGTTTCAAAATGAGAAAGGGGAGCTTTTATCCAATAACCAGTATGATCTTTGGTGGTAAAGGCATTGAAAATTCCACCCAAACCTTCAATCATTGAAGAAAGAAGCAAGGCGTTTGGGTATTTTTTGCTTCCTTTAAACGCCATATGCTCAAAAAAGTGAGCCACCCCATTGTTTTCTTTATTTTCATACCGACTGCCAGCTCCAACCAAAAGCATGGCCGTAAAGGTAGGAAAGGTTTTTGTATCAACCAAAACTACCGAAAGACCGTTTTTTAAAGTAAAAAGTTGGTGAGTCATAACATATTTTACCAATTCTGACGAGGTTTTACAAAGTTTTAATTACTATTACTTACTTTTTATGCTAAAATAATAAAAAGACCGCCAAAGCTTAAGCGGCTTACGCGCCCGCCAAAAATTCTAGGGCTTGTAGCTCAGTTGGTTAGAGCGTGCGGCTTACATCCGCAAGGTCTCAGGTTCAAGTCCTGACAAGCCCACAAATCAACCTTTTTTGCCCGGTCGTCTAATGGTAGGACAACTGGCTCTGAACCAGTTTGTGGGGGTTCGAATCCTCCCTGGGCAACTCAATTTTAATTAAAAATATAAAAAACTATGGAATTTTTTTTAAAAAAATTAATTTTATCAATAATATATCTTTTTCTTGCTTTTCTTTTCACTCTCGTCATCAAAAAAATCTTTTCTATTCTTCTTTTTGGCGCTCAAAAAACTCAAAACGAAAAACTAATTAAAAAAACAAAAACTTTAAAAGCTTTTATTGATAGTCTTATTTATGTTGCTGTTTATTTTGTTGCCTTGTTTTTTATCTTGGAAAGATGGGGGGTTAATATGACGCCTTTTTTAACTGGAGCGGGGATTTTGGGTTTAACCTTTTCTTTTGGTGCTCAATCTTTGGCCAAAGACTTAATCAGTGGCTTTTTTATCATTTTTGACAATCAATTTGAAGTGGGTGATTATATCAAAGTTGGTACCCTTGAAGGTGAAGTGAAAAAAATCACCCTTCGCCAGACTATTTTAAAAGATAAAAATGACAACCTTATTCTTATCCCCAACTCTCAAATTACTTCTGTGGTGAAGATAAAAAAAATAAAAAATTAAAGAAAAAATATTATTCCGAGGCTCTATTTTTTAAATACTTTAATTATAAAGCCACGATCGTGACTTCATGATTAAATTCCTATAGTTATTTAAACCTCTTAATTAAAGTTTTGAATTTATTCAATAAATTAATAACAATAACTTTAATTTCTGCTAAAATTTAAATTAATTTTTGTGTTAGAAGTTAGGTGTTAGTTGTTAGATGAAAATTACTTTCTCCTCTTTTGCCTTTGGTTGCCGTGTTAATGAAGCGGAAAAAGAAGCCTTAGATAAAAAAATGCTTGAGGCGGGATTTTCTTTTAATAAAAATCGTCCAAATATTTTTATCATCAACACTTGTGCCATCACTCACAAAGCTGAAAGAGAGGCAAGAAATCTAATCTATCAAATAAAAAGAAAAAACCCACAAACAAAAATTGTTATCACTGGCTGCTCTGCCACCTATTGGCAAAAAAACAAACTTTATGAAAAATTACCAATTGATCTTTTGGTTGATAATATTAATAAAGAATTTTTGGTTGAGTTGATTAAAAAAAGATTATTAAATCAAAAAAAAGATATCCAGCCTCGACACCTCGGAGGTGTGGAATATAAATTAACCAGTAAATTTTTAACTTCAAACAGACTTTTGGTAAAAATCCAAGATGGTTGTCAGCGCTTTTGTACTTTTTGCATCGTCCCCTACCTTCGCGGCTTACCAAAATCAAAAAAAATTGAGGAAATTATTAAGGAAATAAATAATTATCCGGGAAAAATATCAGAGGTGATTCTTACTGCCATCAACACCGAAGCCTTTGGTTTAGACACTGGCGAAAGTTTTATTGATTTAATTGAAAAAGTTTTAGAAAAAACTTCAATTCCTCGCTTAAGTTTTGGCTCAATTCATCCTTGGTCAATTATCCCCCAATTTATCAATTTTTATCAAAAAATTTTAACAGAAAAAAGGCTTGTTAATTTCTTCCATATCCCTCTTCAATCTGGCTCAAATACGATTCTAAAACTGATGAAGCGTGGATATACAAAAGAGGAAATCTTAGAAAAACTTTCTGCTTTAGAAAAAATTAATCCTCTCTCACTTTTGGCCACCGATGTCATCGTTGGTTTTTTAGGAGAAACTAAGACCGAATTTGAAGAAACCTATCGTTTTTTAGAAAAATCACCGTTGGTAAAATTTCATATTTTTCGCTTCTCAAAAAGAAAAAATACCGCTGCTTTTTATATGGCAAAAAATTTAAAAGAACCAACTGAGGAAGAAAAGAAAAAAAGAGCCAAAGCTTTAGCAGAACTTTTCGCAAAAAAATATCTTAAGTTTTTAGAAAAAAATCTAGGCCGCCTCTCAACCGCTTTGATTTTGAACAAAAAAGAAAACGGCTTTTATGAAGCTTTATTAGACAACCAACTGCCGATTATAATTGAAAAAAATAAAGATATTATGCCGGGAGAAATTGTTAAAGTGAAGGTGGAAAGGATAAAAAATGGAAAATTGGTTGGAAAAACAGACAAAAGTCTATCTTCTTAAAAACTTCTCTAACTTTTTATTAATTTGGTAAAGTATAGTTCTTGAAATTATCGTAAATTGATAAAATTATAGAGAATGTAGAAACGTGATTAATCACGTCTCTACAGGTTTTATTTGGTAAAATGAGTTAGAATCGGTCTATTAAAAATTTAAAATAGAATTTATATTTTCTTTCTTTAAAATTTGAATATATAAAAAGATAATAATTATGAAAGTTATTGCTTTTAAAAAACTATCAAAAGAATATCAAAATCTTATTAACGAAGCGGAAAAAATAATTCAAAACGCCTATGATCCTTATTCTCAATTTTATGTTTCTTGCGCTATCTTAACCACTAAAGGAAATATTTACAAAGGAGTAAATATCAATACCTGTGCCTATGGTGGAATTTGTGCTGAAAGAGCGGCTTTGTCATCGATGGTAAGTTGCGGTGAATATGGTATTAAAAAGATAGCAATTATTTCCAAAAGTGATCATTTTAAAGTAAAAATTCACTCCGGTCCTTGTGGTATATGTCGCCAAATCCTCTGGGAGTTTGCTGAACTTTATAAAACTAATTTTGAAATTTTAGTCTCTGATTCCGATAAGAAAAAAGTAATGATCTCAACAATCGAAGAACTTCATCCAAAAGGTTTTGGTCCAAGGCTTTGTTTTGGAAAATACAGAAGATATTTAAAATAAAATAAAATAAAATCTTCCTTTTAAACTTTTTGCTACCGCTTTTTTTAGAGAATAAAAATAGTGAGCCCGCCGGGACTCGAACCCGGAACCAACAGCTTAAAAGGCTGCTGCTCTGCCAGTTGAGCTACGGGCCCTATAATAATCTTTTTTCAATTTAAAAGGTGCTAAAAGCTTAAAAGCCCTCCGACTCGGAGGGTCCGTCAGTTGAGCTACGGGCCCAAGATTTTTACAAATAATAATTTTATCAATAAATTTTCAAAAAATAAATCGTTTTTTACTCCCGACAACAATCAACCGCCTTTTTTACCAACTCACCCAGTTTTTCAAAAATGGAAGCTGATTTTTTTACTTTTGGTTTTTCATCATCAGTTAAAAAATCAATCCTCTCCTCATCACTCTTTTTTACATCCAACACACCAACCACTCCCAAATTTAACCCCAAAAATAAAGAATACAAATGATAAGATTTTTTAAACAAATCAGCAGCATTTTTCTTATCGCCTTTGGTTAAATATTTGGTACCCACTTCCATCAGTCTCATTGAAGCGGCCAATAAGTGCTTTGAAATACACCAAACTTCACCCTCATACTCTTTTATAATCTTTTTCAAAAGTGATTTTCTTACCTCTCGCACTTCATTTAGAAGATCCAAATATTTTTCATCACCAGTTTTGTTGTAGGTAAAGAAAAAATGTTCTTCCATCGAAATCAAATTCATTATCCCAATTGACAAATCTTCATCCGACGATAAATCAAGCTTCTCTCCTTTTTCCAATTTTTTAACTTTTTGTAGAAAAGAATCAATGTCTAGATTTTTCATAAAATTTTGTAAAAAACTAAACTAATAATCGTCAAAAACAAAATCGGCAAAATCACTTTTTGATAATAGATAAAAACTTTACCCCCATTAATCTTTCGCAAAAACTTATCCAAAAAAACCCCCAACAAAAAAACAAAAGAACCAATTGCGATTCCAAAAACAATTTTATCAACCCCCAAAAAAGTATTACCAGGGAATCCAATCATCTTTCCCCAGTATAAAAATGGAATGGTTAGAAAATAAAATAAAATTAGTGGCAAAATCTCGCGCCAAATTGGCTTTAAAATCTTTTTTTTGGCTAAAAAATCAGAAAGCCATAAAGCCGCCGAAACAATCAAACCACCAATCCAAATCGAAGAAATCAAGTCATCAACACCCAAAATTCTTGTTACCTCAATCCCACCAGCTGCTGCAATGGTACACAAAGGACAAACGGCAAAAACAGAAGACTGCAAAATAAAAAATAAAAAAGAGAAAAGAAAAACTTGCCCTCCGAATCGGAAGGAGACAAATAAAAATCTACAAATTTTTAATTTTACATTGTTATTTTTCATTTTTATTTTTTACTTTTTAATTTCTCAGCCAAAACTTTCTTAACATCCGGTGTGCCAATATAACATTTCCCATCAGCCCACAAAAAAGGTACACCAATTGAAGAAGAATCCAAATTACAAACTCTGACTACTTCTTGAAGTTCAGCGGCATTTTCTTTGTTATACCACACTTCTTTTTTTTCAACTTTTATCTTCTCTTCAACCTTATTTTTCTTCATCCACTCCTCAACGTCTTTACAATGCGGACAGGTCAAACCATAATAATAAACAATTTTATCTTTACTTGGTAAATTGACCTTAATTTTAGCCTTTTTATTTGATGAATCAACCAAAATATAGCCTAAAACAATAACAACAACCGAAATTATTATTGATGTTAAAACAATTTTTTTATCCATATTTTAATTAAATTAATTGTATTAACTTCTTGGTTTAACCAATCTAAAAATCTGTCTTACAATACCTTTTAAACCTAATGAGTTAAAATTAGATATTAATCTTTTATGGTCTTTGTCAGAATAAAAAATAACGGCAGGATTTCTTTTTGATCTCAAAATAGGATCTATAATTATTTCTTGGTCCCTTTTTTGATTATTGACGTTTTGATTAGAGACATTAAATGGTTTAACCCTAAGATAATGGTGATCGTTTACTATCCCTAATCTAGTAGTTTCTATTTCAGATGAAATTCCATATCCTCTCTCAAGAACAATTTTTATAATTAATGAAGCATCTATGCATGAAACTGCATTAATCACATCTTCTAATTTATAATCACCTCCCAAAAAAACTCTAAAAACACTTAATCCCGATTTCATATGTTCTATTGACGCTAAAGAAACAGCTTGTATAACTAATTTTATTCTTTCTTCATCAAATAGATTTTCTTTATCTCTTAATAATTCATTCAATTTATTAGAAGAACTTAAAATAATTCCTTCAATTAATTTTTGTGTTTCTTTGGTTTCTACCAAAGTATAATTTCTAATACCTATTCTTTTTGAATACATAATACCCTCTCTAGTATTACCTTCTCCTAAATTTTCCATAACTGTTATTAAGTTATAACAATAATATTATATAATATGATTTAATTAATAGATTTAGCTTTTAATTATTATCTTCCCCCCAAACATCCCCATTCCACAAGAAAAAGGAATCTCAGAAAAATTTTTTGGATCAAACTCAAAAATGTTTTCTCCTTCTTTTAGCGCCTGACTTATCCCCAAAAGAGGAACCATAAAATAGCCCTGACATCCCAAAACATTTTTCCCATAAATTACCCATTTAACCGGGGCATCTTTTTTAACAACAAAAAAATTTGGACTATAACCCGACGAATCAACTGTCATCTCAATTATTTGTTTTCCAGAAACGACTTTGACATTAACTTTTTCCTCATTATTTTTTAAAAAAAACTTATCAAAATAATTTAAACCAAACAAATTCAAAAAATTAGAAAAATAAGTCAATCCGACAAAAAAAACCAAAACTCCCATTACTTTCAAAAAATAGTGATAAATTTGAAACTTTCTTATGTTTAAAACCAGATTAATCATCATAAGAAGAGGTACTGTCCCCAAAGCAAAAACCATCATATAAACTGCCGACAAAAAAGGATTACCTAAACCCATAGCAAAAACCTGAACCGATTGAGTAAAACCACAAGGTAAAAAATAAGTAATTGCTCCCAAAAAAAATGGCATCTTTCGCGGATATCTCCTTAATTTTTCTTCTAAATACTCAAAAATTTTGCCGGTAAAACTCAAACTAAGATATCTTTGCCAGGAAAAAATCTTTGCCATATCCAAGCCCAAAAAAATCATCATTAAAGAAATTAAAAGAGTTAAAATTCCACCAAAAATCGCTGAGTTTGTCAGCCCTTTTCCCAAAAATCCAAAAATTAAGCCAAAGAAAAAATACGATAAAACTCTTCCCAAATTAAAACTTACGGCGCAAACAAAATGGCTGTTTTTTTTGGCTAAAGAAAGATATAAAGCTCCAGCGGTTGCCATACAAGTTGAGGTGGAGGCCACCACTCCCAAAATAAATACCAAAGGCAAAGATAGCTTTTGATAAGAAAAGGAAGGCACCCAATTTAGTTCTTTAAAAATTAGATAAATTAAAAATAAAAATACGGCAATACCAAAAAATTCCAATAAACGATTGAATAACGGCTCTTCTTTTTCTTCAAATCTCTTTTTAATTTCGTGTCCAAAAGGTCTAATTAATTGATTTAATTTTTCCTCCGATATTTCTCCTTGATAAAAAATTTCTGCCTCTTTTTTTCGAAAATCCGCTTTTATCTCTTTAATATTTTTAAATTGGGAAAATTTATCTTTGACTAATATCTCACAAGATGGGCAATGCATCCCCTCAATTTTTAGAGTTTTCTTTTTGAGTTTCATATCTTAGCTTTTCTTAAAAGCAATGAATTGGTAACCACAGAAACACTAGAAAAAGCCATCGCGGCTGAGGCTAAAATCGGACTGATTTTTCCTGCCATCGCCACCGGAATTAAAATTATATTATAAATAAATGCCCAAAATAAATTGAGTTTAATTGTTCTTAAGGTTTTTTTAGAAAGATTTATCGCTTTTAAAATTGTAAATAAATTTTTATTAACAATTGTCACTTGGGCTACCTCCATTGCTACATCGGTTCCGGTTGATAAAGCCATTCCAACATCGGCCGAGGCCAAAACTGGCCCATCATTGACCCCATCACCAACAAAAGCCACTATTTTTCTTCCGCTTTTTTCTTTTATTTTTTTCACTACTTCTTCTTTTTCTTTTGGCAGCATCTTACCAAAAACATTTTTTTCCAAAATTCCCAAAAACTTTCCAACAGCCAAAGCTGTCTTTTGACTATCACCAGTAACCATATAAACCTCAATTCCCATTTTTTTAAGGCTGTCAATTAACTTTCTGGCTTCATTTTTTATTTTATCAGCAATCACAAATGCTCCCAAAACTTTATCTTCTTCATAAACATAAACAACAGTTTTTCCTTGATCTTTGGCTTTTTTTGCTTCTAAAAAATCATCTTCATTTTTTAAAAGTTTACCAACATAATATTTTTTTCCAAAAATCACACCTTCGACCCCAAAACCAGTAATACTTTTAAACTTTGCTACTTTTAAAGTTTTTAACTTCAATTCCTTTGCTTTTTTTACCACGGCTTGAGCAATTGGATGTTGGGAAAAATTTTCTAAGGAATAAGCCAATTGAATAATTTTTGATTTTAATTTTTGGTTTTGCCCTCCGAATCGGAGGGTAAACTTTGAATTTTGATTTTTTATTAAGATAGGCTCTCGACTAGAAAATTTATAATAACTTTTTCTTCTTTAATAAAACTATAAGTTCATTATATAGTTGTTTTTTACTCTTTTTATATCTCCACTCACATTCTTTAAGATGTAATGGGAAATT
>Ga0308407_1000557_pt1 | contig 25971 bp, 21 predicted proteins | sample HotsprSampleMSe2_FD_203476 | JGI IMG/M metagenome (GOLD analysis project Ga0308407, IMG submission 203476) | Hot spring phototrophic mat microbial communities from Mushroom Spring, Yellowstone National Park, Wyoming, United States - 20060911_MSe2 ...
CAGCTAAATGGAACGAATTTTCATCGGCAAGGGCTACGACACCTTCGGCAATGAGCAGGTGTTTGTTGAGTATTTCATTTGCCTGACCGAGAGCCTTGCGTAGAAGTTCGGCGGCATTGTTGGCTTTGTTGTCTTCTATGTAATTTCTGATAGTATCACTCATTAGGCGGGCGGCGTGCAGACCTCTCGGGGCGTTTCCTTCGCCATCAGCAATTATCCACAGATGCCCCTGAGAGGTATGATATTCAATCGCATAATCTTGGTTGATAGCTTGTTGTAAGCCTTTGTCGCTAAGAATGGCTGTTTGGTAGGTAATCATAAAAAATGCTGTGTTTGGGGCAAATGTAGGAGATTTCGGTCAATTCTAAAATAAAAATTCCCTGCAAAAAACTTTTTTAGCAAAAAATTGTTATATCTTTGTAATGTAAAATCATTCTAAATAAAAATAATCTCATGAATGAAGTTTTAGTAGAACATATCAATTCTGACTATAAATACGGTTTTGTAAGCCAATTAGAAGCCGAAGAAGCCCCCAAAGGGCTCAATGAAGACATTATTCGTTTCATTTCTGCCAAAAAAAATGAACCTGCTTGGATGACCGAGTGGCGTTTAGATGCTTATTACAAATGGCTCACGATGAAAGAACCTACTTGGCAAAATGTACATTACAAATCCATTGATTATCAGGATATTAAATATTATTCTGCTCCCAAACAAAAACCCAAGGTAAATAGCTTAGACGAGATTGACCCCGAAATTCGTAAGACTTTTGAAAAATTAGGCATTTCCTTAGAAGAGCAAAAACGCCTCACAGGCGTTGCCGTAGATGCTGTAATTGATAGCGTTTCGGTAGCAACTACCTTTAAGACTAAATTAGCTGAATTGGGCATCATTTTCTGTTCTATCAGCGAAGCAATACAAGAACACCCCGAATTGGTAAAAAAATACTTAGGTTCGGTTGTTCCCGTGAATGATAATTACTTTGCGGCTCTCAATTCGGCAGTATTTTCCGATGGTTCGTTTGTGTATATCCCGAAGGGAGTGCGTTGCCCAATGGAATTATCTACTTACTTCCGTATCAATGCCGCAGGTACAGGGCAATTTGAACGAACACTCATCATCGCAGATGAGGGAAGCTACGTGAGTTATTTAGAAGGTTGTACTGCTCCTATGCGAGACGAAAACCAACTTCACGCCGCTGTGGTAGAACTGATTGCTTTAGATAATGCCGAAATAAAATATTCTACCGTACAAAACTGGTATCCGGGCGATAAAGACGGCAAAGGTGGCATTTACAATTTCGTAACCAAAAGAGGAATTTGTGCGGGCGTAAATTCCAAAATTTCTTGGACACAAGTAGAAACAGGCTCGGCTATTACTTGGAAATACCCTTCGGTAATTCTGAAAGGAGATAACTCGGTAGGCGAGTTTTACTCTGTTGCAGTTACCAACAACCTCCAACAAGCCGATACAGGAACGAAAATGATACACATTGGCAAAAACACCAAAAGTCGTATCGTGAGCAAAGGTATTTCGGCAGGTAGAAGTCAGAACTCGTATCGTGGTTTAGTTGAGGTACATAAAAGAGCCGAAAATGCTCGTAATTTTTCGCAATGCGATAGCCTCTTGATGGGCGATTTGTGCGGTGCTCATACCTTTCCTTACATTGAGGTAAAAAACAAAACCGCTACCATCGAACACGAAGCCACTACCTCAAAAATCGGTGAAGACCAAATTTTCTATTGCAATCAAAGAGGTTTGGATACCGAAACAGCTGTCGCTTTGATAGTAAATGGCTACGCCAAAGAAGTGCTAAATCAATTGCCTATGGAGTTTGCCGTTGAAGCTCAAAAACTACTTGCAATTAGCTTAGAAGGTAGTGTAGGCTAAAAATTTACTCAATCTTACTGCAAACTTGTCAAAAGTTCGGGGCGGCGGGCTTGGGTACGCAGTATAGATTGTTCTAAACGCCAATTTTCAATGGCTTGATGATTGCCTGAAAGTAAAATTTCAGGAACTTTCCAACCTAAATACTCTTCGGGACGCGTATAAACTGGCGGAGCAAGTAAATTGTCTTGAAACGAGTCGGTAAGGGCAGAAGTTTCATCAGACAGCACGCCAGGCAATAACCTGATAACAGCATCGGCAACGACGGCAGCGGCAAGTTCGCCCCCCGAAAGCACATAATCGCCAATGCTGATTTCTTTGGTAACAAAATGCTCACGCACACGTTCATCTACGCCTTTGTAATGTCCGCAGAGCATTATCAAGTTTTCTTTTAGCGAGAGAGTATTTGCCATTTTTTGGTTAAAGCGTTCGCCATCGGGAGTGAGGTAAATGATTTCATCATATTGTCTTTGCTTTTGCAAAGCACTTATACACCGATGAATAGGCTCAATCATCATTACCATTCCTGCACCGCCCCCAAACTGATAGTCGTCAGTAGCTCGGTGTTTGCCTATGCCGTACTCTCGTAAGTTATGGATATGCACTTCTACCAAGCCTTTTTGGATAGCTCTTTTCAGAATACTATGCGAAAAAGGGCTTTGTAACAAGTCGGGCAGAACGGTAATTATATCTATTCGCATCTATTTAAAAGAAAGGAGCTAAAAACATTTTACAAATATAAGAAAAAATCAGCAGTTAGGTTTTGTGCAAGAAGAGAATATTTTTTTGCAAAAAAATTTGCGAAAAATAAAAAATAAATACATTTTGATAAAAAATTCTCTGCTTGCAGATTTTTTTGCACGCATTTTGTTTATTAAAATTGTGTAACCTAAAAATTTAACGTTTATGAGAAAAATTAGCATTTTATTGAGTTTTGCTTTTTTGGTAGTAACTTTCAATTTGTTTGCTCAAGATGAAATTGTAGGTATCTGGATGAATGATGAAGGTACGGCTCGTATTCAAATCTACAAAACTTCCGAAGGCAAGTACAATGGTAGAATCGTTTGGCTCAAAGAACCCAACGACCCTGACACGGGACAACCTAAGGTAGATAAGAAAAACCCCAATCCCAACCTCAAAGGAACACCCCTGAAAGGGCTTGTCAATGTTGTAGGTTTGACCTCAAAAGGAGATAAAAAATGGGGCGATGGCACTATCTACGACCCTCAAACAGGTAATACCTACAATTGTAATGTAGAACTCAAAGATGCCAACACCTTGTATCTCAAAGGAGTTATTCCTGGTACAGGGATTGGGCGTACAGCCATTTGGTCAAGACAAGTAAGTAAAAAGAAATAAAATCATCTTTTCTAACAAAAAACCTTCAATACTTTGCGTTGAAGGTTTTTTTGTTTTTTTAGAAACTTACTTATTCGTATCTTTGTTATTAAAAAAATATTTTCTCAATGAAGTATTTAATTTTCATAGTATTTTTGTTTTTGGCGAAACTTTCTTCTGCTCAAAGCGTATTTGAAGATGATTTTACCAAAGAATATACTTTTGGTGTCAATATCAACACCAATGGCGGTTTCCCTTCGGGTATCAATTTCAAATTCGGAAAAATTACCGATAATGCCCGCATCAATACAACCTATGCCGTAGAACTTGTAGGTATTCGCCACCCACAAGAATACAGATTTAGCGTATCGAGTCTGAACAACAATGCTCAATCTTTTGTACGAGGTAAAGCTAACTATCTGTATAGTTTGCGTTTGCAGTATGGAAAAGATGTGATTTTGTTTAGAAAAGCCCCCCAAGAAGGCGTACAGGTCAATGCCGTTTTTGCAGGAGGAGTGAGCTTAGGAATGCTCAAACCTTATATGGTACGTTATGATGTTTCCTCAACGGGTGCTGGCTTAGGACGAGTAGAAGACTTGCCTTTTTATCGTTTCAATATTGAAGATGCAGGTGAGTTTCAGCGTCTGTATGGAGCACCTTTCACCGAAGATAGAGTGCTTGGCAGAGGAGCGTTTTTCGCAGGATTTGACCAAATGGAATTTGTACCCGGCTTAAATGCTAAGGTTGGGCTTTCTTTTGAGGCAAGTGCCTTCAAAAACAGCCTCACGGGAGCTGAAGTAGGTTTCAGTTTAGAAGTTTTCAGTCAGAAAATGCAAATACTCAATATCGGTTTTGCAGGGGCAGAAGTGAAAAATTACAGCACCTTTGCGGCACTGTATCTGACAGCATTTTTTGGGGGAAGAAAATAAAAATCTCTCTCAGCAACCTCTGCCACTGAAAGAGATTAGAAAAACTACAAACTGACTTTTTCAATCATTTGCAAAGCAGTTTCGCCGTTTTCGATGGCTTCCAAAACCTCAAAAATCTTGTCCGACCAGCCTTGCTATCAAAAAAAACGTCATTGCTCACCACATTCAGAGGCATTTGTCCGTAGCCTGCCAAATCAGAAAGGTAAAGGCGAGCATTAGGAGCGATTTTTAAGTGCCTCAACAGAACTAAACGGACACTCTCATTGGTATAAAATGCTGATAGACAATTTTTTGTCTTGTCTCTTGCCTCTTGTCTCTTGTGTCTAATCACTTACCAAACATTCCTGTCATTACATTTTTGCAACGACTTTGCAAAAGCATTGCCAAAATCAAACCAATATCAAAGTTTTGCACTTTGAAATATTTTTTCTGTACTTTTCAAATATTTTTCTATTTTTTGCTCTAATTCAAAAAAATAGCTGGCTATTTTTCTGTATTTTTGTCATCAAACTTTGTACAATATGTTTTAATTATACCCAAAAATTTTCAAAAAACTCAAATGAACGCCCTACACAAAGAAACCAGCCCTTATCTGCTCCAACACGCTCACAACCCTGTCAATTGGTATCCTTGGGGAGAAGAAGCCCTACAAAAAGCCTTAAACGAAAACAAACCCATTTTGGTAAGTATCGGTTACTCGGCTTGCCATTGGTGTCATGTGATGGAACGCGAAAGTTTTGAAAGTAACGACATCGCCGCTATTATGAACGAACACTTCATCTGCATAAAAGTAGATAGAGAAGAACGCCCCGACGTAGATGCCATCTATATGGACGCTCTGCACAGCATGGGTCTGCGTGGTGGCTGGCCGCTCAATGTCTTCCTGATGCCCGACCAAAAGCCTTTCTACGGAGGTACGTACTTTCCGCCTGCTCAATGGAAACAACTTTTGCTGCAAATTGCTCAAGCCTTCAAAAACAATCGCTCCGAACTTGCCCAATCAGCACAAGAATTTGCTGAGCATCTTAGCAGTAGCGACATCAAAAAATATGGACTTTTTCCCAATCCCAATGCCAATACCTACCAAGATGTAGAGCAAATGTACGCTACACTTGCCCCTAATTTTGATAAAAAACTCGGTGGCATCGACAAAGCCCCCAAATTCCCAATGCCGAGTATTTGGCGTTTTCTTGTTCGCTACGCTCATCTTTCGCAAGATTTAGAAGCTCTTTCGCAACTGCATCTTACGCTTCAAAAAATGGCTTTTGGTGGTATCTACGACCAAATAGGCGGAGGTTTCGCTCGCTATTCGGTTGATGGCGAATGGTTTTGTCCTCATTTTGAAAAAATGCTCTACGACAACGCCCAACTACTCACGCTCTACACCGAAGCCTATCAATTCAGCAAAAATGAACTTTACAAAGAAATAGCTTACGAAATTGCATCTTTCGTAGAACGTGAATTGCAAGCTACCGAAGGTGGTTTCTACTCGGCTCTCGATGCCGACAGCGAAGGCGAAGAAGGTAAATTCTACATCTGGAAAAAACGACACCTGCAAGAAATCTTAGGCGAAGATACCGAACTTTTTTGCCAATACTATAACGTAATCCCACAAGGTAACTGGGAATTTGGCAACAACATTCTCTACAAAAACGATACCGACGAAAATTTTGCCCAAAAAAATCAAATCTCTCTTGATGAACTTCAAAAAAAAGTAAAACTTTGGAAAAAAACACTCCTTACCGAAAGAAACAAACGAGTACGCCCCAGCTTAGATGATAAAATCCTCACAAGTTGGAACGCCTTGATGATTAAAGGTCTTACCGATGCCTATCGTGTGTTTGATGAAGAAAAATTCCTGCATCTTGCCCAAAAACATACCGAATTTTTACTCAACACAATGCTTGCCACCAACGAAGGATTTTTGTATCATACGTTTAGCTACAAAGATAAAACGCCCAAACAAAAAGGTTTTTTGGAAGATTATGCTTGTTTTATTGAGGCTCTTGTAGCTTTGTATCAAGCTACTTTTGAGAAAAAATATCTTCAAACAGCCCAAAGGCTTACCGAATACGCTCTAACCCATTTCTACGACCAAGCCGAAGGTATGTTTTTCTTTACCGACGATACCGCCGAAAATCTCATTGCACGAAAAAAAGAAATTTTTGACAACGTTATTCCCGCCTCCAATTCCATAATGGCTCAAAATCTTTACAACTTAGGAATTTTGCTTGATAGAAACGACTATAAAGAAACCAGCCTTACGATGCTTTCGCAAATGAAGCGAATTCTGTTTAAACAAGTGGAGTTCGCCTGCAATTGGGCTGTGCTATTCTGCCAAACCATTGAGCCGACAGCCGAAATTGCTATCGTTGGTTTGCAAGCTCATAAGTTACGCAAACAATTAGATAAGCACTTTTTGCCCAACAAAGTAGTAGTCGGAACTTTGGAAACTGAAAATGAAATACCTCTTTTACAGCAACGAACTGCCATACAAAACCAAACTACAATTTATGTTTGTTTTGATAAAACTTGCCAACTGCCTGTTTTTTCGGTAGAAGAGGCTCTAAAACTTTTGAATTGATTTGGTAAAAAATCTGTAAAATATTAGACCATATTTTTGGCTTTTACAAAAGAACTTTTCATCTCTGAAAAAACAAAAAAATAAATCTATGCTCAAAAACAAAATTTTCCTTTCGGCTGTGATGTTACTTTGCAGTACGGTACTTGCATTTTCGCAGCAAACCTTCAACTACAAAGGCACGGTTAGTAACGTAAAAATAACTATGACTTTGGAGTCGGGCTATGGTAATTACCTTACTACTTACACGGGTACATATTTTTATGATAATGTTCGTAAAGACCTGACCCTACGTGGATTTTGGCACCAAAGAACCGATATGATTGAGTTGGTTGAAGTAGGCGACGGAGATGTAATTACGGGTTTTTTCAGCCTCAAAGCCGACCCGCAAAAAGGCTATGATGTACTTACAGGTACTTGGACAGACCTGAACAAGAAATGAGTTTTACCTGTCAGGCTGACCCAAAAGCAATTAGATACAAAAACTTCAAGTCCCTTCTTAGAAAAGGAAAGAACTTGAAGTTTAGGAGAATACTTTGCTTTCAATTTCTTCTACTTTTTTCCTCAACCATTCAGGCGTGGGAGCTTTTTGCCTTTTGCTGTAATCGTAGCTGACGATACGAGCGATGGCTCTGGTAGCTACTCTTTCGTATTTTTTGCTGATGATAAGTGTTTCCATCAGGTAGCTGTATTCATCAGGCATTTCAAGCACTTTTGTTCCCAAATACATCAAATCGGGGTACCTCAAAGGCATTTTGTATTGTATCGTGATTTCGGCAAGGATAGGTCCTATACCCAAACCGAAGTTGCCCGAGCCGTTTTTTTCGAGCATATCCAAATAGGCTACACGAGCAGACTCAGCATAGCGAGCATACATTACGTTATTGACGTGGTTGGCTAAGTCCATATCGCCCCATTGGTACGGACAATTCTATGATAGCGTGGTATCCATCGAGTAATTCTTTGATTTTATCGGTCATAGCGAAAATAGAAGAGGTTAGACTAAAAATTAGCTTTTTGTATTGATTATTTTTTTCTTATGTTTTGTTTCGTGTCTAAATGTCTAATTTCTTAGTTTTGTAAGAGTTTGATGTCGTTGATATTATCCATCATAATAAAATAGCGGTTATTTCCGACCATACCTATCCCCAAAGAACCTGCCGAGATTTTGACGAGCAGTTCGTCTCCATTTTTGGCTTTAATCGTAGTAATACCTCCCCAGAACTCTCCACGGCTGATATTCACCTTCATTTCTTCAAATTTAGCTTCCGAGTAGAATAGATCGCCTATGTTCATACCTTCAAATTCTTCAGGAGAATAGTAGAGTAATTGGCTGGCAAGTTCGTTGGCACTGTTGATAGTGAATTTTCTATTGAGATAAAACACCATATTACCTGAGTTGATGATAGTGTCTTTTTCGATAGCGATAATTTGGGAACGTTCCATTTCTTCTTGGGTAGCTTGCAATTCTTCCATACTTTGCATCATTTCTTCTTCTTGGGCTTTAAGCTGTTCGGTGAGCAGGCGTGATTCTTCAAGTAGCTTTGCTGTTTGAGCTGACCTTTTTACAGCCGAGATGGTAGAAGCAATGGACTCGGCAACCCTCTCAACGAATTCTATTTTATAGGGTTCTAATTCATCAAGCGAAGCAATTTCAACTACTCCAAAAACTTCATCATTTACTTTGAGCGGTACGATAAGAATACTTCTTGGGTTTGCCTTTCCTAAGCCAGAGGTAATAGTAATGTAGTTATCAGGTACTTCTGTTAGGTAAATGGTAGCTTGTTCTTGCCAAGCTTGTCCTGTAAGTCCATCGCCTTTATAGACTTTCTGCTCCAAGTATTTCTTTTTATCCCAGGCATAACAGGCTTCTAAACGCAAATATTCCTCACTTTCCTCATCATCTTTTGTGATAATGAACAATCCACCTTGATTAGCTCCTAATTTTTTGACAAGTTCGGAGATGATAGCATCAGAGAGGCGTTCTATATTATCGGCATTGTTACGGAGCAGATCACCAAAGGTTGCCAGACCTTCGGTAGTCCAGTTGCGTTTCATATCTTCGGCATCAACTTTTGCTAAGTTGTCCCTCATTTCTATTAAGGCATTACCCAATACATCATTTTCGGATAAGGGGGTGAAACTTTCTTGATATTTACCTTGACCGATAGCAGCAGCAAATCGTGAGGTAGCTCTCAAACCATTGATGAGGTTATCTACTGAGCTGGCGATTTGTCCGATTTCATCTCGTCTGAACTTAGTCTTTTTATCTTCGGGTAGCTCACCTTTGGCAAGTTGTGAAATTACCTTATTGATATAATTGATAGGTTGCACAATGTTGTTGGTGAGCGTGAAAGCAATAGCAATACCAATGATTATCATAATGATAATTAGACCAATAATTTGAGCAGTGAGGCTATTGAAAGAAGCAAGCAAATTACTTTGGGCTTTGTCTTTTTCTTGGCGTTTGTAATCTTCAATTTTATCTAATTTCTCAATGATAGATTTGGCTTGTGGGGTAATTTTATCTTCTACCAACACGTTCATTTCAATTACTTTCTCTTCTTGGTCTGCGTTGGTCAGAATCACCTCCATTACTTGTTTCCTTTGCAGTTGCATAAATTGCTCAAATTCTTCAAAGACCTTATCAATTTCAGCAACTTTGGCGGTATCTTGCCACTTTTTCATCAAACTTTGCAAGTTTTCTTTGAGGCGTGGGTATTCTATATCCTGAATGGCTTTTAGTTTTGCTTTTTCATCAGTAGTTTGGGGCGAGTAAATCCAACCAATCGTGAGCCTTTGGGAGCGTTCTACCAAGAGTTTGAAGTCTTTGATAGCATCAAACGAAGGGTCAACTACTTCCTGTATGTTATTGATAATCAGTCTGTTTTGATTGATGATATAAATGTTATAGATACCGTACCCTCCGAATATGAAGATAAGAGCAAAGAAACCCAAAAGTATCTTCTGACGAATAGTAAAACCTCTTTTCATAAAAAGTTTATGTTTGTTTTGCTTTGAAAATACAGAATTTTTAACGAAAAAAAAAGTTAATTGAAAATTTTTTCTTCGGCAAAGTAATCTAAAATTTGCATTTTTAAAAGTTTTTCTTGTTCTAAGAGTTCAAATTGAGGCAGAGGTTTCAGGAGTTTCCAGTGAGGCCAGCCATCTTGGTCTATGCCTTCGAGTTCGTAAAATCCTACTTGGCTAAGTACCCTGCAAATAGCAATATGTATGAGGTCTTGTTTTTCTTCTTTGCTAAAATTTCGGTGTCCTTGCCCCAATTCCTGAACACCAATCAGAAAAAGAACTCCGTTTAAGTCTTTGGGACGCAAGCCGATGGCTTTTTGTATTTTATTGAGCAGTTGCCCCCATCTGAACTCCAATTCCAAATCTTCTGCGTTCATTATTGTAAAAGCGTTAATCTTTTTGCAAAAAAAACGAAAAAACGCTACATTTGCAATCCATTTTTAGCTACTCAAATTCACCAAAAATATGTTTGAAAGTTTAAGCGAGAGAATTGACAGTGCCTTGAAAGTTATCAAAGGCAAAAACCGTATCACCGAAATCAACGTTGCCGAAGCCATCAAGGATATTCGTAGAGCTTTGGTAGATGCAGACGTAAATTACAAAATAGCCAAAGAAATTACCGACCGCATCAAAGAACAAGCCTTAGGACAAAAAGTGCTTATTGCCGTTGAACCAGGGCAACTAATGGTAAAAATCGTTCACGACGAACTGGCACGCCTGATGGGAGGGCAAAAAAGCGACCTTGTGCTTTCGGGCAACCCTGCTGTAATTCTGATGGCAGGTCTGCAAGGTTCGGGTAAAACTACTTTTTCGGGCAAGTTAGCCAATTACCTTAAAAATAAACAAAACAAAAACGTATTGTTGGTAGCCTGCGACATTTATCGTCCTGCCGCTATCGAGCAACTCAAAACCTTAGGCGAGCAAATCGGTGTAAGCGTGTATGCCGAACCTGACAATAAAAATCCTGTTGCAATTGCTCAAAATGCCATCAAATTTGCCAAAGAAAACAATAAACAAGTTGTGATTATAGATACTGCGGGGCGTTTGGCAATTGATGAAGAAATGATGCAAGAGATAGAAAATGTAAAAAAAGCCATCAATCCTGCTGAAATACTTTTTGTAGTTGATGCAATGACAGGGCAAGATGCTGTCAATACAGCTAAAACCTTCAACGATAGATTGAATTTTACGGGCGTAGTGCTTACCAAATTAGATGGCGATACGCGTGGCGGTGCGGCACTTTCTATCAAGGCAGTTGTAGAAAAACCCATTAAATTCGTTGGTACAGGCGAGAAAATGGAGGCTTTGGATATTTTCTATCCCGACCGTATGGCAGGGCGTATCTTAGGAATGGGAGATGTGGTTTCGCTTGTAGAAAAAGCTCAACAAGTGTTTGATGAAAAAGAATCGGAACGCATCAACAAACAATTACGCCAAAATCAATTCAATTACGAGGATTTTCTCTCCCAAATTCAACAAATCAAAAAAATGGGAGATTTTAAAGACCTTGTCGCAATGATTCCAGGAGCAAGCAAAATGCTTAAAGACACCGACATAAACGAAGACGCTTTCAAAAGTACCGAAGCTATTATCTTTTCAATGACTAAAGAAGAACGTCAGAACCCGAATTTGCTAAGTGGTGGGCATTCGAGCGGTAGTAGAAGAAAACGTATTGCCTTGGGTAGTGGCACAAGTATTCAAGAAGTAAATATGCTTGTCAAGCAATTTGAAGAAATGCGTAAACTCATCAAAAAAGTCAATTTTATGCAAAATAAAAAAAGAGGACTTGGAAAGATGTTTGGTAAGTGATGCGATTTGAACGATGAGAGATGAATGATGAACGATGAATGATGAATTAAATCCATTACTTTATCACTAACGCTCAACTATTTTGAACCCAAAACTACAAGCCGAAAAAATAACAACCTTAGCGGGGCATCGCGATTGTGTGTATGCCTTAGAGAAAAGTCATTTGCCTAATAAGTTTATTTCCTCAGGTGGGGATGGATTGGTGGCTATCTGGGATTTGGATAAGCCCGAAATAGGCAAACTCGTAGCACAAGTAAAAAACTCTGTCTATGCCCTTAGGCTCATTGCCGAGCGTGAGCAACTGCTTATCGGAGAGAATATGGAAGGCTTGCACCTGATTGATTTGAGAAAATATCAGGAAATAAAAACCCTCAAAACCAGCCATAATGCTATTTTTGATATACTTTACGCAAATTTTGGCATTGTTCTCGCACACGCCGATGGCTTCTTGCAACTTATTGATGCAGAACACTGGCACACAAAACTCACGCTACAACTTTCCGAAAAATCTGCCCGAGCCTTAGCGATGCACCCCTCTACCGAACATTTGGCAGTAGCATACAGCGACCATTGCATCAGAATATTAGATACCAAAACTTGGCAGGTTATTCATACGCTTGCAGGACATCGGAACTCGGTGTTTGCAGTAGCGTATAGTCCTTGTGGAAAATATCTATGGAGTGGCAGCCGAGATGCTCATTTACGTATTTGGAGTGTAGAAAACAACTACGAGTGTGTGGAGGCTATTCCTGCTCATTTATTTGCTATCAATCATATCGTCTTCAGTCCTTTGGGGAAGTGGGCGGCAACTTGTAGTATGGACAAATCCATTAAAATTTGGGATACCAATACTTTTCGTTTGCTTAAAGTAATTGACAAAGCCCGACACGCAGGACACGGCACCTCAATCAACAAACTGCTTTGGAGTAATTACCAAAACACACTGATTTCAGCAAGCGACGACCGAACACTCGCTTTGTGGCAAATACAAGAAAATCCCTCACCAATGCTACATCAATGAGGGAAAAAATCTTAGGCGACTTTTTCTTCTTCGCTTTGGGCAGCCGCCAAGCGTTCTTCTATGTAATCAATCGCCGCCCCAACCGTACGCATTTTTTCGGCATCTGTATCGGGAATAGTAATATCAAAGGCTTGTTCAAAAGCCATAATCAACTCGATATAGTCTAATGAATCTACACCCAAATCTTTGATAAAATTCGCTTCCATCGTAATCACAGACTCCGACAGACCGAGTTTCTCTTTGAGTATTTCTAACACCGTTTGTCTAACATTTTTCATAGGCAATGAGAATTAAAATAAAAATGAATATACTCACAAAACTACGGAAACTTTTGGCTTTTTAAAAGTTTCTTATTTGTTTTTTTGAAAAAATTTTATTGATTTACAAAAAACTAAATAATTTCAAATATATTTACGAAATCATAATGTTCGTAATGCATACATTTCTGCAAATGTATAGCAATTATTGAGCCGAAAAAACATAAAAAGATTTTTTTTGTAAAAAAAATGAAAGTATTTCTTGATAATTCATATTTTACGTAAAAATTTTTCCAAAAATGCTTCCAAAAACTATCCTGATAGCCGAAGATAGCTCTGTGATTCAGAATATGGCAAAAAAAGTCTTAGAGTCGCAGAATTTTAAAATTCTCACTGCTAAAAATGGCGAAAAAGTACTGGAAATATTGAGCCAAGAGCAAGTAGATGTATTGCTTCTAGACCTCAATATGCCCGTGATGAATGGCGTAGATTGTATGAAAGCTGTCAGAGCTTTGCCCGAAGCCGAAAAAGCCCAAATTCCTATTATTGCCATTACAGGCAACGCCCCAGGCTACACCCTCGATGAGTTCAAAGAAATGGGATTTAATGATTATATCCCCAAACCTATCAATTTTGACTTACTGATTAGTACCGTCAAAAAACTTACAAAATAGTTTTTTTCGAAAAATTTGAGTGAATTATGATAGCGATTATAGGTGCAGGTATTTCTGGGTTAAGTTTGGCTTACTATCTGCAAAAACAAAACAAACCCTACCTGCTCTTTGAGCTTGAAAGCTGTAAAGGCAAGGAAGGCGGATATATGCAGTCTGTAAGAGAAAAAGAATATTTGTTTGAGTTAGGCCCCAATTCCCTACTCTGCGATAAAGAATTGCTAAATCTTATTGAGGAACTCGGACTAAGCACAGCCATCGTAGAAGCCAAAGAAGTGAGTAAAAATCGTTATATTTTCAAGCAAGGACGCTACCAGAAACTGCCTACCTCGCCTCTATCGCTTATTTTTAGCAGTTTTTTTTCTTGGAAAACTAAAATGAGAATATTGAATGAAAACAAAATTACAACTAAGACTTTTCCCGAAGAAACGCTCTCGACTTTTTTTGAGAGGCGTTTTGGCAAAGAAGTAGTAGAGTATGCCTTAGACCCTTTTGTGTCGGGCATTTATGCAGGCAACCCCGAAGAACTTTTGGTAGCCCATACTTTTCCGAGTTTGGTAGAAATGGAAAAAAAATATGGCTCTATCCTCAAAGGATTGAAAAAAAATAAAACCGCTGAACGCAAAAAGACTATTTCTTTTGTCAATGGCGTACAAATGCTACCCAAAGCTATTAGTAACAAGGTAAAAATTACCTATTCGCAAAAAGGCGTGGAGCAATTGCAAAAAAACATTGATGGCACTTGGCAAGTTATTACATCCAAGGAAAACTACCGAGTAGAAAAGGTAGTGGTTGCTACGGCGGCATTTCAGGTAGCAGAATGGTTCAGAAATATTTTGCCTCCGTTTGCAGAAAGCCTCCTGAAAATACATTACGCCCCTATGGTAGTTGTACATACGGTTTATTACAAACAAAATTTGCCCAAAAAACTTGACGGCTTTGGTGCTTTGCACCCTTCTTGCGAAAATCTTTTTACCTTAGGACATATTTGGAGTAGTTCGGTTTTTGAAGGACGTTGCAAAGATAATGAAGTGCTTTTCACAAGTTTCGTGGGTGGGAGCAGAGCTTATGAAAAAACATTGATGGAAGACCACCAAATTATGGCAAAAGTGCAGAAAGAAATCCGTGAATTGTACGGCGTAGGTACTTTGCCTGTTTTGCAACGCATTACTCGTTGGCAAAAGGCTATTCCACAATACGATAAACATTGTTTGGAGGCTTTTGCCCAAGCCGAAAACCTTGAAAAAGAAAATCTTTTTGTCTGTGCAAGTTGGAAAGGGGGCGTCTCCATTGCCGACTGCATCAGGAAAGCTAAAAATTTGGCAATGAGGTTGTAAATCAGACACAAGACACAAATAATGTGATTTGTAAGAATAATTCATTGATTTACAATCTTTTAAACTTTTGTATTTAAAAAAACATAACAATCTGAATTGTACTCCTCTTGAAGACCAACCGTCCCCTCTCCTTTGGAGAGGGGGTAGGGGGTGAGGTCTATAATTCAATCGCTACTAAAAACAGATTATCTAACCTTCTATGAGTCATCTATTATTACAAGCCGCCCAAGGCAAGCAAACCTCACGCATACCTGTATGGCTAATGCGACAAGCAGGCAGAGTGTTGCCCGAATACCGAGCCGTAAGAGAAAAATTCCCGAATTTTGTAGAATTTGTCAAAAATCCCCAAGCCGCCGCCGAAGTAACTATCCAGCCCGTAGATATTTTGGGTGTTGATGCCGCTATTATTTTTTCTGATATTTTGGTTATCCCCGAAGCAATGGGCTTACCTTACGAAATGGCTGAAAAAAAAGGACCTTATTTCCCAAAAACTATCGAAACCATTGAAGATTTGGAAAATCTACGCATCGCCAATCCCGAAGAAAGCCTTAGTTATGTAACAGAAGCTATCAAACTCACCAAACAAGGTTTGGCAGGCAGAGTGCCACTGATTGGCTTTGCAGGAGCTCCTTTTACGATTTTTTGCTATATGACCGAAGGCAGTGGCTCAAAAACCTTTTCCAAAGCCAAAAAAATGCTCTATACACAACCTTTGCTCTCACACCGACTTTTAGAAATGATTACACAAAGCACTATCGCCTACCTGAAAGCACAGATACAAGCAGGAGCAGATTTAGTACAAATCTTCGACTCTTGGGCGGGTATCTTGTCGCCTGAGCAGTACAGCGAATTTTCTTTGCCTTACATCAAAAAAATTTGTGAAGCCATTACCGAAGTCCCTAAAACCGTCTTTGCCAAGGGTGCATTTTTTGCTCGTGCCGAAATGAATAATTTGCCCTGCGAAGTAATCGGTTTGGACTGGAATATGCCTATCGAAGAAAGCCGAAAACTTCTGCCCAACAAAACCCTACAAGGCAATTTAGACCCCTGTGCTTTGTATGGCTCGAACCTTGAAGTAGAAAAAGCCACAAAAAAAATGTTGCAAAGTTTTGGAAAAAATCGCTATATTGCCAATCTCGGACACGGCTTGTACCCCGACATCAAGCCCGATAGAGTAAAATGTTTCGTTGAAACCGTAAAAGCCTTTTGATATGCAAGATACCCAAAGCTACAAAACCACCGTCAATCACCCTAAAAATAAAGTTTTGGATAAAAATTTTCGTAAAAGTCAAAACTTCTATCAAAGTGATTTGATGCTTAGGCATTACCTACGCAAATTTGTTTCGGTAGAAGCAAACGAATATATGTACCCCAAATGGAATACTTTGGGACAAAAAGCCGCCCAAGTAATGGACTCGCTTTCGCTACTTGCCGATAAATACCCACCTCAACTCATCAAACGCAATCATTTAGGCGAAACTATCAACGAAATTCAGTTTCACCCCGCCTACCATACGCTTACGCAAATTGCTATCGACTCGGAAATGTTTAAGGTAAAGTGGCAACCCGATTTGCGAAAACGATTTCAGAAAGAACTACACAAACTCGGCTTTACTTCTTTTTTCATCTTCGGAATGAGTGAAGGCGGTTTGCCCTGTCCCTTGTGTATGACTGATGGCGTTGCTCGCCTCATTGACTTACATTGTAAAGATGATGACAAAGCCAGATTGTTGCCGCATATTTTTGCAAGTAACCTTGAAGACCTCTACACAGGAGCTATGTTCCTGACCGAAAAAGCAGGCGGTTCTGATGTTGGGGCAAATTTGGTAAGTGCTACGCACTGGAAAGATGATTATTACTTGCTTAATGGCGAAAAATGGTTTTGTAGCAATGCTAATGCCGAAATTATTTTTGCCTTAGCCCGCACCAATCCCGAAATTACAGGCACGAAAGGGCTTTCTATTTTCTTGATAGAAAAACAAAAACCCGATGGCTCACCTAATACGATGGATATTGTTCGGCTCAAAGATAAACTTGGTGTTCGCTCAATGGCAAGTGCTGAATGTATCCTCACCGATACCGTAGGCAAACTTGTAGGCAAAGAGGGGGAAGGTTTCAAGATAATGACCGATATGATAAATCTTTCACGCCTCTACAATGCCGTAGGTTCGCTTTCGCAGATGCGTAGAGCTTTGGTAGAGGTGTATCAGTTTTTATCTTTCAGGAAATCTTTTGGCAAACAAGCCTTAGAACATAGCCTTATCAGGGCAAAACTTACCGAACTTTCGGCTATCTATACGGCTAATTTTTATATGGTTTGGGAGGCGATTGCCTCGCTTGATGCTTCCGACAATGGCGATGAAGAAAAAAGTCAGCTTTTGCGTTTGCTTACGCCTATGCTCAAAAAAACCGCTGCCGAAGCAGGTGTGTATGTGATACGCGAAGCAATGGAACTAATGGGCGGCTTAGGCTACATAGAAGATGGCGTAATGCCCAAACTAATGCGAGATACAATGGTTTTACCAATTTGGGAAGGAGCAGGCAACATTATGATTTTGGATATGCTCAGAGCTTCGCTCAAATCGCAAGGGTTTTCGGTAATGACCAAGCACATAGCCAATAACCTGCAAAACGATGAGTTTTTGCTCAATGAACTCAAAAAAATTCAGCACCTTGCCTACACTCTGCCCCAAAACGACCAAGATACGCTTGAATATACAGCCAAACTACTTTTTGAACATTTAGCCAAATTATATCAAATCGCCTTGCTCAAAAAGTATGAAGACCAAGAAAGCAAAACGTGGATACAACCCGCTTTTGAATATCTGAAACAAAATTTACAGAAACAAGAAATACATCTTGCTAAGCCTTTGAGCAAGGAAGTTGTAGCGGCGATGTTGGCTTGGAGTTTTTAGGTTTGTTCTCTTTAATCCTTTTTCAACATTTTGTAAAGAAAAAATTGGCACTAAACTTGATTGAGAAAAAATAAACACTATCTTTACTTTATCGAGAAAACTTACCCTTCCCAAAACTATCCTTAGCACACAGATGCACTTACAATAGGTGCATTCAAATTGAATTATCAAACAAAAACTAAAAACATCTATGAAATTTCTTGCAATGCTCCTGCTGTGTTATGGGTTAGGGCTATTGTTATCTTTTGCTCAAAGCCCACGTATTTTTTTGGAATATCCTCAGATTTTCTATGAACCCAAAGACTACGAGGTTTCATGGAGAATAGAAGGACAGAAAATCAAAAATGTGTATGTAGAAAAAATCGTTTCGGGCAAAAAACCTGAAATTGTTGCTAAAAAATTGCCTTTATCAGGCAAAATGAATTTGGCTTTTGAGAAGGACATTTACTATGATATAATTGCCGAAACCAAGAGAGATGTCTATAAGAAGCGTATCAGCCCCAAATTTGTTCAAATAGCTCTTAGCAAGTTTGAATGTTCAAAGACTTCTATTGATGAGGGCGAAGCCACAGAACTCTACTGGAAAGCCGCTGCCAACAATGTTGTTACGATATTTGCAGGCGAGCGAACCGTAGGAGCAAATTTATTGCCCGAAGCTACGCTAAAAGTTCGCCCCGATACAACGAAATACTACAAAATTGTTGTTTCAGCCCCCCAAACCGATAAAAAAATAACAGATAGCATACTCATTGAAGTTAAAAAACCTGTTTATTTCAACGTGCCTTCGGCGGTATTTGAACAAGACAGCATAGAAATCTCTTGGTCAATGCCTTCTAGCCATAAAGTAAGCCTGCTTGAATTAGAAAAAGCCCTCAGCGAGGAGCAGTTGCAAGAGGCTTCGTTGCCAAAAAATACTAAACATAAAATCATCAAAGAAAATTTACCTTTGAGAGGTAGGATTTCATTAGCCCCATTGAAAAAAAATCAAAAAAAGGCTATTTTCCTGCTTATAGCAGAAGATAAAAACGGCAATAAAACTTTTTTTCAGAAAATCACAGAATCAATTAAGGAGGAGGTCGTAGAAATGTCGCCCGAGCGACCTTCATTACCTACAATTCCTGTAATTGTATATGCCATCAACGGAAAAGTAGGCAAAGCCAATACCTATTACAATCGAGTTTTTGTGAAAGAAAACGAAATGATAAATTTTCAGTGGAGAGTAGAAAATGCCAGTAAGGTTTCTGTCAAATACTTTAAAGATAAACCTCTCACGATAAACAATGCTGTCGGAAGTTTAAACTTTTCCGCAACGCACTCGATAGAAATCTATATTGAGGCTGTCGGCGAAGACGAAAAACAATCTATCACTTCCACGGTTTATTTTAAGGTAAAAAGCAGACGGGTTTTTATCAAAAACAACAAAGATATTAGCCAATTTTCGCCCAAAGATAATTACAGAATGGAAGTAATTGAAGTCAATCGGAAGTTATATCCCCAAAAAGTAACGCTGAAAGTGATTGCTTACGACTCTTTGGGCAATTTTGTTACAGGTTTGAGCAAAGAACCAAACAAGTATTTCAAGAAGATTTATGAAAGCATAGAAGGCAAAAACATAGAAGTAAAAGATTTTCAGGTGCAAGAAATTATTGAGGAAATGGGCGAGCCAAAAGTGTTTGGTGTTTGTACCGATTACAGCGGCTCAATGAGTGGAGAGGCAATCGAAATGGCTGAAAAAGCCCTGAAAGTATTTTTAGAAAACAAGTTTGACAGGGATATTATTGCTATGAATAAGTTTGATGATAAACTTGCTACCATAGTTAAACCTACCAATAGTAAAGAAAAATTGCTCGAAGAATACAAATTTGTAGGTTTAGATGGCTCTGGCGGCGGAACAGCCCTGTACGCAGGAGCAGATGAAGCTCTCAATGCTATCGAAAAACTACAAACAGGCGAGAAATACTTAGTATTGCTTACCGATGGCTACGAAAACTCTTCATTTCAGTATTTTGAAACCCACGCCTACACAGGACAACAATTAGCCGAAAAAGCCCGCAGATTGGGCATTAAATTTATTGTAATTTCTTTTGGCGAAGGTACTAACGAAATTATGCTCCGTGCCTTAGCCGAACTCACCGATGGCTATTTTTACAATATAGATGACCCCAAAGACATTATCGGTGCATACAAAGAAATTCCTCGTATTTTTAAGCATTATTATCAAATTTCTTACACGCCTGTTGTAAAAAATGAAGGTGGCAGAAAAGTAGTGTTAGAATATTTTGACAACAAAAAAATGCAAAAACTACAAAGGAACATTCACATTGGCGAAAAGTTCAATATCAAAGATTTGGATACGCAAGTAGGCGTATCGCTACGAAGTGGTGCAAATAGAAACTCTCTATTTCCCAATAAACAGCTACTTATCTCACCTCAAACGGTGGCTAATTTCCAATTCAATAAAGTGAATTTGGAATGGCGATACATTTCTAATATTGATAAATACATCAACTTTATGAAGAAAAACCCAAAAGTGGTTGCCGTGATATACGGGCATACCGATTTGGTGGGCGAAGCCTCAAAACAAATTACGCTTTCGGCTCAAAGGGCAGAGGTTATTCGTCAGAAATTTATCGCAGGAGGTATTGATGCCTCACGCATAAAAGTACAGGCTTGCGGCAAAATGTACCCCCTGTGGCAAAGAGAGGATTATCCGTGGCAGGCACAAGAAAACAGACGTGTAGAAATTGCTCTTTACGAATAAGTAACTCAAAATCTGCCGAGCTTGCGAACCTGACAGATTTTTCATTTTCAAAAAAACTCTAAAATCTACTTGCAATTTGCTTGCGAATGTGCTTTTTTGCGAAAGTTTTTACTTTCCGAAAAAGTCTTTGCTATGCAAATTTCTTTCTATGCCAACCAAAGCAAATGGCGGACTTTCTTGCAATTAAGTTTTGTATTGGCAGGGCTATTCCTTTTATTTTGGCTTTTCTCAGATGTGCTCACTTATCTGCTGATAGCTCTTGTGATTACCACTATTCTACGTCCTTTGGTTGATTATCTCTCCGAAATTTATGTATTTAGCCTGAAAATTCCTCGTGTCTTGTCGGTAGTGCTTGCTTTGGGGCTTCTTATATTTGTCTTGCTCTTGTTTGTACGCTTATTTTTACCACTGCTTTCCGACCAACTTCAGCTCATTCGCTCCATCGAACTCGATGCTCTAAGTTTGCAACTTACCGAGCCTATCAAAGAATTTGAAGAATTTTTGATTGAACAACTCAAAATTAACGAACAAAAAGGATTTTTACTCAAAGAAATCAACACGATTTTCAAAGGTTTTTTAGAAAAAATTGACATCGCTAACCTCATCAATAGCTTGGTGGGCGTGGCAGGTTCGGTATTTGTGTATTTGTTGGCGATTAGTTTTATGAGTTTTTTTCTCTTATATGAAAAAGGTTTGTTTCGTAGAGTAATCATCACATCAATTCCCAATCGTTATTTTGAGGTTTTAATTACGGCTTTTTACAAGATAGAGCATTTGCTTTCTAATTATTTACGAGGTATTCTGATTGAAACTTTGGCAGTTTTTACGATTTATTCGGTAGGGGGTACGCTTCTGGGCGTACCGTATGCTCTCACGATAGCGGCACTGGCGGCTTCTATCAATTTCATTCCGTATTTGGGTCCTTTTTCGGGTTTTGGTTTTGGAATTTTGGTAATAATTTCAAGTAGTTTTACAATTTCCGATTTACCACTTTCGGTTACACTCATAAAGTTCGTGATTTTATTTTTTGGAGTGCGTCTGATAGATGATATTTTCTTGCAACCTTTTATTTTTTCAAAAAGTGTGAAGGCTCATCCTTTGGAAATTTTTGTAGTGATTTTTTCGGGAGCAAGTTTGGCGGGGGCAATCGGAATGATAGCCGCTATTCCTACCTACACAATCCTGAAAGTATCGTTTGTAGAGTTACGGAAAGGTTTTAGACGTTACAGAAGTTTTAAAGGGGTGTAGCTATGGGCATAGTAATTCGGCAGAGCATCAAGGCAAGTTTTGTATCCTACATTGGAGTAGGTTTAGGGCTTATCAATAATTTGTTTGTTTCTACGAAATTTCTCACACCTGAACAACTTGCCATCACGCGACTTTTACTGGAAAATAGTCTTATCTTTGCCGCTTTTGCTCATTTGGGTACGCCATTTATGATGGATAAGTTCTTTGTTTTTTTCAAAGACACCGAAAAAAAACACAATGGCTTCATCGGATTTCTTTGGCTATGGGCTTGTGTGGGGGTGCTGTTGTTTTCGGGTTTGTATGTAAGTTTTCGTGAGCCTATTGCCGAGTATTTTCGCCTCAAATCGCCTCAAATTTTAGATTATCATTTTCTAAGCATTCCGCTAACGGCTTTTTGGGTGTTTTTGCTGTTTTTTGATGCTTACAGCCGCAACAACCATCGTATTGCCATTCCTGCAGCGATACGCGAAGTGTTTATCAAAACAGCTAACATCGGGCTTGTGATAATTTACGCTTTCGGTTGGATTAAATTTGAAGTTTTGGTGTATTTGATAGTGGTTTTGTATGGCTTGGCGAGTGTGTTGCTTGTGGTGTATATTCGTTTGCTTGGGAAGTTGTTTTTACAAATCAATTGGAGTTTATGGAAAAGCCCTTACACAAGACCGATGTTTTCGTATGGATTGGTGATTTTGCTTGGAGGGGTGGGCGAAAATACCTTCAAATTTGCCGATAGAGTGATGCTGGCGGGGCAAGAAGGCTTGCGAGAAAGTGCCATTTTTATGCTTGCTACCTTTATTGTGCTTACTATTGAAATTCCCCGAAAGGCATTGAGCCAAATTTCTATTCCTTTGCTTTCGGAAGCACTACAAGCACAAAATTTTTCTAAACTCAAAGAAATTTACCAAAAAGTGGCTTTGCATCAGTTTTTGGCAGGCTTGTTTGTTTTTATGGGGATTTGGGCTTGTATAGATGAAATTTTTTTCTTGCTTCCAAAAGGCAATATTTACAGCGAAGGCAAATGGGTAGTATTGATTTTAGGAATGACGACACTTTTTAATATGGCTTCGGGAATGCGAGCCGAAGTGATTATGTATTCGCAGAAATATCATTTCACTACAATTTTTGTACTACTTTTTGCTGTTGTCAATATACTCCTCAATTACTATTTTATTGCAAGCTATGGTATTGAGGGAGCGGCTTATGCTACGGCTATTGCTACGGTTTTGTATGTGCTTACGCAGGTAATTTTTGTGTATAAACATTTCAATATTTTGCCATATCAGCATAAGCAGATTTGGGTTTTAGGCTTTTCAATAGTTTTGTTGATGCTTACGTATCTGTTCCCCAAGCCCGATGGCGTGCTGACAAGCCTTGCCCTGATAGTTCTCAAAGCATCGTTGATTACGTTTTTGTATTTTGCTTTCTTACTAATTTTTCGTATCTCTCCCGAAATTAACGGAGTTTTTGCTTGGCTATGGAAAAAAATAAAGCCTAAAAAATAGTTTTTCAGGCTTTTCTTGTCTTGATGCTCATTTTGAGGATTTCTAATCAATCTTTGGACGATAAAACCATAATACATCACTCAAAGACATTCCTAATTTTGCCTCAATAAATCTTTCTTGAATATTTCCGTTAGCTATACTGCCTCTTTGTCCTGCAACAAGCCCCAGATGCAAGTAGGTGAGTTTGCCCTGACCTCCCGAAAATGCCATAGAAGTTCCTAGGCTCAAAGCCATTTGGGAAATGCTTTTATCATTGATTTTCAAGATACTTGGCTTGTGCTGAAAACCTACACGGTAAGTGCTTCGTTGCCAGAAATTGTTGGAGCGGTGGTCGGGAGTCCATTCGCCACCCAGAGCAAAAGTTGTTTGTGGGCTAAGGGCAGGTGTATTCACCTCAAAACTCTTAAATTTTGACCAATCTTGATGAACCACCTCGGCACTGATAATATAATGGTTGAGCTTTTCGTATGAAATTCCACCACGCAGGCGTGCAGGCAAAAAGGTTTTGCCACGAATGGTAAGCAAAGTATCTATGAAAGTTGGCAAAACGCCTGCCTGAAAAATATCTCTTTTCTCAAATGCTTCAAAACGGCGAGTACGAGCATTAGTAGCAAGGTCGTAGGTAATGCCGATATTCAAAAATTTTCGGTCTTTTTCCAAGTGATGACGATAAGCAATCCCTGCCGAAAAAATAATTTGATTGATGTTATTTCTTCGCAAATAGGCGATTCGGCTGTTTTGTCCTGCGGCGATAAGTTCGGTAATAGATTCTTGCGTAAGGTTTCCGAAAAGGTAAGAGGCTTTCAGCCCTACGCTAAGTTTGTTGTTGAGGCTGACGCCATTACTCCAAAAAAGATTATTCAGCCCACCTTCGCCACGATAGGTGTAGTAAGCAAAAAAATCGGAATTATCTACTCTGCCCGAATTTTCTACTTGGTAATCAATATTACTATAAGGTTTTAAACCGATAGCCGAAGTCCATTTTTTATTGATAGGCAGTGCCAAAACCACTGAATTGAGATTGCCTGTCGTGAAATTTTGCGAAGTCGTAGAACTGCGTAATTGCTGATATTTAAAATTGTAACTGGCATCAAAAATTACGCTTCCGTTGCGAACCAGCAAGGCAGGGTTAATTTGATTGACAAAAAAAGGATTGCTTGTGCTTACGCCTGTACTTCCGCTAAGTTGTTGGGCTACGTTGCCTTCAGGTGTGAGCAAACCAATCCCAAAGCCAGAAAAAGGAGAATTTTGAGCAAAAGAGTGAGAAATTATACAAAAGGTGAATGAGAGAATTTGAAAAAAACGCAATATCATAAACTTTTTGAAGAGGATTTTGTCTTTTGTTTTCACAAGACGAATGTTTTTCGTAAAAGGTTATAGTTACTTCGGCAAAAATTATGCTCTATTTTCAAGTTGGTACAACAAAATTTTATTCAGACCATACAAGACTAATTTTGGAACGGCAAAGGTATTACCTTTTTTGATATTTTCAAAATAAAGGCTATCGCCACCGCACAAAATTGTTTGCAAATCGGGATACAGCGTCTGGTAATAAACACGCAAGCTGTAAATTTCGCCTTTTACGCCATTTACAGCACCGCTCAAAATAGCTTCTTGGGTGTTTCTGCCCATAAGAGGCACATCTTTTTCGGGTTGCCACTCTACCAAAGGTAATTTTTGGGTAAAATGGTGCATTGCTTGCAAACGCATACGCACACCGGGGGCAATCATTCCGCCCATAAATTCATTTTCGGCACTTACAAAATCGTAAGTAATGCAAGTACCTAAATCAATGACCAAACAGGGTTTATCGGGGAAAAACGATTTTGCTCCAACCGCCGCCGCCAGCCTATCCATACCGAGTGTTTCGGGACTTTGGTATTTGCTTTTGATAGGAACAGGCAAACGGTGGTCTAAAATAAAAATTTGTCCTTCAATCTTATTTAAAAAATTCTCTAAATCTTTTCGTACCGAACTTACCAAAACATTTTCAACTGCGTAACTGCGAATTTGAGCCACGCAAGTTTCTTCTTTTTCAGTTTCAAAAACTTCCAAAAGTTTGCCGCCCTCAAACAAACCTACTTTGTAGAGTGTATTACCAATATCTATTACTGCATTTTTCATAAATTTTTGGCTTTGCGGCACAATTAAACAGGGTTTTTTTTAACTATTTACCTACTTGCAAAATTACCCAAAAACAATTAGTTTAGAGGCATAAATTTTCAGTTTTTTTGAATATGGAGCTACCCAATGCATAGCAGGATTGCGAAGTATGCTTCTGCAAGCATTAGCAGAGATAGCTCAATTAAAATTGGAGAAAACAAAATTACAAGCAGAGAATGCTGAACTTCGCAGGCGTTTAGGAATGAACAGTAGTAATAGCCATATGCAGAGCAATGTAAGATATGTGGTCGCAAGTTTTCAATAGAAGAAAATTCTGATTTATACTCAAAATAAATTGGTTTTTCTAAACGTTTCGGCTCATTTCGGCAGTTGGGTAAGCTCACTGACCTCTTCGCTCAATGAACACGCTCAACGTACAGAAAAACTGATTTTTGGGAGATATTTTTCAAAAACCACTTTTTTTCAGGATTGCAAATACATTACAAAAAATATAGTATGGCATAGTATTTGTTATGTATAAAATACTAATTTTTTATTATGAGGTTGAAAATAATGCGAAAG
>Ga0308407_1000558_pt1 | contig 25812 bp, 23 predicted proteins | sample HotsprSampleMSe2_FD_203476 | JGI IMG/M metagenome (GOLD analysis project Ga0308407, IMG submission 203476) | Hot spring phototrophic mat microbial communities from Mushroom Spring, Yellowstone National Park, Wyoming, United States - 20060911_MSe2 ...
TATAGTTTCAAATTTCATAGTATTTTGTAGTATTATGAAATTTGTTTATGATTTGAGCGTTTCAAAAAAACACTCATCTTCACTGGGCGAACTACAACGCCCTCTATCTCATTTGCCAGTAGGCAGTCCGTACAGACAAGGCATGCCTTGTCTCTACTATGTTAGCACCTTTGGCTACCGATATGTAGCGTTCAACTCTTACTGGTTTTACGCAAGCCGAGTTTTTGACTTGCAACCGCTTACCAATATATCAAAGAACTATAATGCAAAGATAAACATTTTGATAATACAAAAAACAAAAAAATATATTGTTTTTAATACACTACAAATACTATATCATACTATGTTTTTAGTGATATTTTAATTATACTCCGTACTCTATACTCCGTACTCTATACTCTGTACTCCCTTAGTCTCCATCTCCACTACTATACGTAATGGCAATGCCTAAGAGCGAACTCATATCACTTTTGAAAAAACGTGTGTGTCTTTGCAATTCGGTATGGAAATTATCAAAAGGGGCTGGGTTACTAAGAATTTGAGCTGAAATACGTGGCGTTTGTGGCACGGCATTGTAGGTATTTTTTACCACATTCCATTGATTTTCGGTAGAGGCGATAAGCGTTTCGCCACCTTCTACATTTTGCAGATATTCTTTGAAGCCGATGCCGTCATTGCCGTTGCGGTCTTTTCCGTACCAAATGTTCTCGATGGCTTTGAGATGTTCGCCAATCATTTGGCGTGTTTTGCCTGAGTAATAGGCTTCTACGCGAGTAGGTTCGGCTTGGGTTTGTCCGGGTCTCCTGCCTAAGGGCAAGCCCACTTTGAAGTTTTTGATGCTCTCAAAACTTTTCACAAACTCGTTGTAAAACTTTGATGTGCTACTGCCTACATCTGTGCCTGCATTGCTGATAAATTCGTTATAGTAACTTCCACTCCAAGCCGCTACAACTTCATCAACACGTGTTTTTAGATTATTCACTACGCCAACAAGAAAGTTTTTGCGATTTGCAGAAGCAAAATTTGCCAAAATAGCGTTGTTATCATCATTTAAGTTGAAAATCAGGTATTCAACAGCCAAAAAGCCACGAGCATCGCGGTTGAAGTCTTCAAAATTAGCATTTCCGTTGGCGATAGCATTTTCAATTTTACTTTCCGAAATAGGAAACGTTCCGATTTCTTCTATAAGTGCTTTGCGTAGCCCTTGCTCACCTGCGGGACCGAAATTGTAGGCGTTAGCATATTGCCAACTCGTGTAGGCACGCTCCCAAGCCGTTTGCAAATTTTGCAAATTTTGCAAGGTGGTATTTTGTACGAAATTATCCGTAGCTGTTTTCAGGGCATTTACTTGGGTTTGCAAGTCTTGAAAAGCGGGTTTGATTAGATTTTGAGCGTAATTTTCGAGCATTTTGGCTCGGTCAAAACGTTCATTAGGTTCGGTGTTTTTCTTTTTACAGGCGAAAGTCAGAATTACAAAAGCGAATAATATGATTTTTTTCATTTTTACGATTTTTTTTTGAAAATAACATAAAAAATTCTATGTAAATACGCACTGCATAGATACGCACTGCATAGATACGCACTGCATAGATACGCACTGCATAGATACGCACTGCATAGATACGCACTGCAGTGCGTATCTACTATCTTTGTTGCTGATTTACCCAATTGATTTTGAAACTTTCAATTTCGGCATCGCTAAATCCATAGATGTTTTTCAGTTTGCTGATGGCTTGTTGCAACTTAGGAAGCTGATTAGCGGCATCGGTTACAAAAGTGTAACACGTAGGCGTAGCGTTGTAGGGGGCATTGAAAAGTACCAAAAGTTCATCGATTTGGGCATCGGTGATTTTTTTGTGGTTTTGTGGAATGGTTCTAAATCCGTGTATAAAGCCAATAGCTTCGCCTAAGGCGTGCAGAGCTGAGCCTTTTTGGGCATCGGTGGGGTTGGTTTGGCTAAGCGTGCTGATTACGCTGTGGCAGTAGTTGATAGCCGTAGCGGCATTTATTTTCTCCCAAAGCAATTTGATTTCGGCAATGGCTTCATCACGCTCTTTATTGTAGGCGGCACCAGCCTTGATAGCGGCTTGTAATTTGATAAATTGATTTTTGATTTGCAGATACAGGCTGTTGGGGTCGTTGATGTCGCTACGGCGGGCAGCGTAGTTAGCCATAGCACGGTCGCGTATTTGGGCATCTACCTTGTTCGAGCCTGAATTAGGGAATGCAGGTGTAGCACCAAAAATTGCAAGCAGTTGGTCGGCAGTGGCTTCGGTGAAGTTGCCAGCGGCAATCAGGTCGGTAGCGTGTTTGTAGAGGGTTGCTCCGAATTGTCCTTTTTCTATGAGTTGCTCAATTTCTAAGCCGTTTTCGTCAAAGAGATAACCACCAAACACGCCACCTTGCTGTCCGGGTGTGGGGGGAGCAGGGGTATAAGTATTGCCACTTGCTTTGGCGAGTTCGTCGAACCAGCCCCCTGTGCCTTCTAATCTACCTTTAAAATAGCTTGTAACTACATTTGCTAAGCTCGGATTACCTGCATTGAAAAGGTTATCTAATGCCGATTTGGTAACGATGTTGGCTACGTTGCGTCCGCGTTGAGCTTCGGCTGTTAAGGCACTCAACTGATTGAGCAGGTTGCGTTGCGTAGTGGCATTGGTGGCGTAGTTTGTGCCATCGTAGCTTTCGGGGATTTGTAGAGCGGGGCGGGGCGTGTCTTTCTTTTTACACGCTGCCACACAAAGCAATACGAAAATACCAAGTATTGTTGAAAAACGTTTCATTTTGATTTTGATTGATTTTTGGTTGAACGAAATTAGAACTAAAATTTTCTGCAAATCTAAAAACTTATTTAGACTAAATCCAAATAAAAGTGTAAAAAAATTTATTTTTCTATGAACTTTTGAATGATAGGTCTGATTTGGGCGGTTTCTTCGAGTTTTAGGGCAAAGATGTGCATAAACATAGGTTTGCCATCAATGGTTTTAGTTAGTCTGAGGGTTTTGCCTTGTTTGAAAATGTTATCCCATTCTTTACGAACCTCTGCCCAAAATTTTTGATTTTCAGCCCACCATTTTTGAGCAAGCTCACAACGTTTGTCATCAACTTTTCGGTAGGTATCCCAACCTTTTTCGCGAGCAATGAGTTTGTCCTGCCCATTCTGACGAAGAATTTTGTCGTTATCTTGTTCGTGTAGCCAGCCCCAAGGCATTATTTCGTGGCGGTTGCGGCGACGAAGCACGTTGTAGTCATTACGTTTGGTAAATTCTCTACGAGGCAAGGGGCTATCGGTAGTATTTTCCCAGTAGTGCCTGCCATCAGCGTGTATCCACGTGGCAGAGCCTTCGTAGCGAGGGCTATCATCTACTTGATAGACTTTTTGTGTCCATTGTCCTTTGACTTGATTTTTGGGCAGACGCACAAACTTCCACGTATTGTCTTTGTCGTACATATAGAAATCGGTGTTTTCGTAGAGCCAATCTTGTCGCCAATGTTTTACGATGTCTTGCTTACCCGTGCTATCTTGCACAATGAGAATATGTTGCAATACGATTCGTTTTTTTGTATCTTCTACAAGTTGTACCCACTCGAGAGCCGTAGAGTAGTAGTTCTCGTGAAATTTGTAGTCTTTCAGTGGCGAAAACGTTTCACCAAACTCAAAAGTAACTTCGTGGCAACCGCACATCGCCTTGATGGCTTGGCGGTCTTGTTTGTTTTGTGCAAAAGCAAATGCACTGAAAAACAATAAAAAAACAACTGCTTTCATAACAAATGAATTTTTAACTGACAAAATTTTTATTGCAAATCTAAAAATTTATTTAGATTAAATCCAAAGAAAAGTATAAAAAATTAACGAAACCAAACGAAATACATTCAAAGCAGAGTTGAGAAAACAGAAAACAGGTGATCGAGCAAAGTCGAAATCACCTGTTTTTCAATGATGAGTAGCTTTTTCTAAGCTGTTGCTTCCAAACTTTTCTCTTCTTGGCTGTATGCTTCCACAGGAATACAACTACATACCAAGTTTCTATCACCGTAGGCACTATCTATGCGGCTTACGGCAGGCCAGAATTTAGATTTCTTCACAAATGGCAACGGAAAAACAGCTTTTTCACGGCTATAAGGCATTGTCCAGTTTTCGGCAAGAGCTACTTGGGCGGTGTGAGGAGCATTTTTGAGAACATTATTTTTTTGGTTGTACTTACCTTGCTCAATTTCGCGAATTTCGTTGCGAATTTCAATCATAGCCTCGCAGAATCGGTCTAATTCGGCTTTGCTTTCGCTTTCGGTAGGTTCTACCATCAGCGTGCCTGCCACAGGGAAAGATAGCGTAGGAGCGTGGAAACCATAGTCCATTAGGCGTTTGGCAATATCTTCGGCTTCAATGCCTACGGCTTTGAAAGGACGGCAGTCTAAAATCATTTCGTGAGCGGCTCTGCCATTTTTGCCCGTATAAAGCACTTCATAATGCCCTGCCAAGCGTTCTTTGATGTAATTAGCGTTCAGAATAGCCATTTTAGTAGCTCTTGTCAAGCCATCGCCTCCCATCATAGCGATATAAGCATAGGAAATCACTAAGATAGAGGCACTGCCAAAAGGAGCCGCCGAAACAGCCGACATTCCTGTATCGTTGAACTTCACCACGCTATGGCTCGCCATAAAAGGTGCTAAATGGGCTTTCATACAGATAGGTCCCATACCTGGTCCGCCTCCTCCGTGAGGAATACAGAAGGTTTTATGCAGATTTAGGTGGCATACATCAGCCCCGATAGCCGCTGGCGAGGTAAGTCCTACTTGGGCGTTCATATTCGCCCCGTCCATATAAACTTGCCCACCGTAGCTGTGGATTAGCTCACAAATCTCTTTGATAGCTTCTTCAAAAACGCCGTGCGTAGAAGGATACGTAACCATTAAGCAAGCTAAATTATTTTTGTGTTGTTCGGCTTTGGCTCGTAGGTCAGCAAGGTCAATATTACCATTTTCATCGGTTTTGGTAACAACCACCTGCATACCTGCCATCACAGCCGAGGCGGGGTTGGTGCCGTGTGCCGAAGCAGGAATGAGGGCAATATTTCTATGTCCTTCGCCACGGCTTTGGTGATAGGCACGAATTACCATTAGCCCTGCATATTCGCCTTGTGCCCCTGAATTGGGTTGCATACTCACGGCATCAAAGCCTGTAATTTCGGCAAGCCAAGCCGAAAGCGTATCAATCATTTCTTTGTAGCCCAAAGCCTGATTTTGAGGCACAAAAGGGTGAATTTTGCCTAACTCTGTCCAAGTTACGGGTATCATTTCGGTAGTGGCATTGAGTTTCATCGTACAACTGCCCAAAGAAATCATGGAATGAACGAGAGAAAGGTCTTTGTTTTCTAAGGATTTCATATAACGCAACATCTCGTGTTCGGTGTGGTAGCTGTTGAATACGGGATGCGTCAGGTACGATGAAGTTCTGATAAGATTTTCGGGCAGATTGAGCGTAATATTTTCAGCTAAATTTTTATCAAGAATGAAAGATTTGTTTTCGGCTTTGGTCAAGATTTGCACGATTTGTTCTACATCTGCCAAGGTGGTGGTTTCATCTAAGGAAATACCTATGAATTCGTTTTCAAAATAACGGAAATTAACTTCTTGGCTTTCGGCTTCTTTGCGGATAGCTTCTTTGTTTTGTACTTTGACTTTGAGCGTATCAAAATGATGCTGATTTTCTACTTCAAAGCCTGCTTTTTGAAGTTGCAATTTGAGCAATTCGGTTAGTCCGAATATTCTTTGAGCGATTTGGCGTAAGCCTTTGGGTCCGTGATAGACAGCATACATTCCTGCCATTACAGCAAGTAAAACTTGGGCAGTACAGATATTGGAAGTTGCTTTTTCGCGGCGGATATGTTGCTCACGGGTTTGCAGAGCCATTCGGTAGGCTTTGTTGCCTTGTGCATCAACCGAAACGCCAATGATACGTCCGGGAATTTGGCGTTTGAACTCGTCTTTGGTAGCAAAGAAGGCAGCGTGAGGTCCCCCATAGCCCATCGGCACACCGAAACGTTGTGAGCTACCTACTACCACATCAGCACCCATTTCGCCCGGGGCTTTTAGCAGGGTAAGAGCTAGCAAATCGGAGGCTACGGCTACGAATACGTTTTGTTCTTTGGCGGCGGCGATAAAATTTGTATAATCGTAAATTTCACCATTTTGGGCAGGATACTGCACCAGTACGGCATACAAATCGGGGCGGGTAAGGTCTAAGGTTTCGTGATTGCCTATTTCAACCTCAATGCCCAATGGAATAGCACGTGTTTTGAGTACATCAATCGTTTGTGGGAATACTTGTTCGGATACGAAAATAGTATGGGCATTTTTCTTTTCAGTTTTGCGAAGATTGTGCAACATCGTCATGGCTTCGGCAGCAGCGGTGGCTTCATCAAGGAGGGAAGCATTGGCAATTTCCATACCTGTCAGGTCAATTACCATAGTTTGGAAATTGATGAGAGCCTCCAAGCGTCCTTGTGCGATTTCGGCTTGATAAGGCGTATAGGCTGTGTACCAAGCAGGATTTTCAAGGATATTGCGTAAAATTACGGTAGGCGTATGGGTATCGTAGTAGCCCATACCGATATAAGATTTGAAGATTTTATTTTTTTGAGCAATTTTTTTGAAATTTTTGAGAAATTCGTGTTCGCCTTGTGCCTTACACACCTGCAAAGGTTGGCTAAGACGGATAGAAGCAGGAACGGTTTGCTCGATAAGTTCATCTAAGGATTGTACGCCTACAGTCGCCAGCATCGCTTGGAAGTCTTCGCCAAAATATCCGTGATGGCGGTTTTCAAATTTTTCGGTTGGAGTGAGTGTGAGTTTCATTTGAAATACTAACAAATTATGTGTCTTTTTCTGAAAAATTTAGACACAAAGTTAAGCAGAATTGTTTAGTATTTCAAGACGATTAATAAGGATTATTTCTTTTGGATTTTTCCGTTGAGAATAACGTTTTTAGTTTCATCTGCACCGATAAGTTCTACACCCGCCACAATGTTGCGGGCGAAAATAAGTTTTAGATTGTCCAATTCCAGAATCTTTGTTGAATTTTGTTTGATAGTTGGAGCAAGGGCAAAATATCCTATTTTGTTGCTACTCGCTTCTGCCTGATAGTACAAGGCGGCATAATTTTCATTGATAGAAAGCCAAAAAGCAGGATAAGCAATACGAGCAGAATCAGCAAAATTAGCAATATTCATCATTCCATTTCTTTCACCACGCCAAATGTTCAGCACAGCGGTCAGGTCGCCTGTAACGAAGATGCCTTTGGGCAGGTCTTCCTCTCTGCAAGAGGAAAAGAAAAATAAAAAAGTGAGAATAATAAAGTATTTTTTATTCATATATTAAAGTTTGCAGTTTGTCATTCTTTATTTTTAAACATTCGCAATTTTCGTACCATTGGTACATTTAAAACAACTTTTATGTATTGGATTGTTCTTGATTTTCGTATAAACTAATGATGCTACACATAGAATACGAAATTCGTAAGCAAAAATTGCATAAGGAATGATGCATCAATAACGTTTTTTTCAAAGATTTTTTTTATATCATCAGTTTTTGGCTTTAATAAATTTTAGGTTTAATTTACTAAAAATTTTAAATTTTTGTTTCGTTTGACTTTCTATATTTTTACGAAATTTTCTAAATTTGAACCCGATTAACAATGAACAATGAACAATGAACATTGATAACTGCTAATTGTTTACTGCTCACTGATAATTGCTCATTGCTCACTGATAACTGATAACTGAATATGGGAAGAGCATTTGAATTCAGAAAAGAGAGAAAATTCAAGCGTTGGGGGCAAATGGCAAAAACTTTTACCAAATATGCCCGTCAAATTGCTATGGCTGTAAAAGCAGGCGGAGCAGACCCGCAGTACAATGCACGCCTAAGAGCTATTTTGCAGAACGCCAAGCAAGACAACGTCCCCAAAGAAAATATAGAAAGAGCTATCAAAAAAGCGACTTCCAAAGAACAAGAAGACTACAAAGAAATTGTGTATGAAGGCTACGCCCCTCACGGCATCGCTATTATGATTGAAACCGCTACCGATAATCCTACGCGTACGGTAGCCAACATTCGTAGTTATTTCAACAAGGCAGGAGGTAGTCTGGGGGTTTCGGGTTCGGTGGAGTTTTTGTTCGAAAGGCAAGCAATTTTTCAGGTTGCAAAGAAAAAAGATGTAAATTTAGAGGAGCTGGAATTAGAGTTGATTGATTTGGGCTTGAACGAAATGGAAACCGAAAATGATACGATTTTCATATACGCCCCTTTTGAGGCTTTCGGGAAAATACAAAAATATTTGGAAGACAATGGTTTTGAAATAAAAAGTGCTAAATTAGAACGTATTCCTTACGAAACCAAGCAACTTACCCCCGAACAAGAAGCCGACGTAGAAAAACTTTTAAACAAACTTAACGAAGACGATGACGTGCAAGAGGTCTTTCACAATATGAGATAAAAAATTATTGAGACTTGTGTCTAATTTCAAATCTTGAATGTATAAGTAGTTAGATGTTAGTACTTAGACAAAATCTTGTTTTTCAAGTTTTTACACAAATACAAGTGTCTGTTTAATTTTGTTGAGGCACTTAAAATAATAGTTTTATGAAAAAAATTTCACTATTTTTGTTTTTGGCTGTTTTTTCAATGGCTAATCAATGCAAAAAGTCTTCGGATTTGGAGGCGATTTACGATAAGATGTGGCTTCGCTCGTCGGAGGAAGAAAAAAATGATGGCGTGGAAGTGTATCGCAACGAAAGCTATAAATTTCCTGTTTCGAGAGGTCCCAGACAAGGCTACCGCTTTGCCAAAACAGGTGAATTTACTATGCTTATCGCCCCTGCCGATGCCCCTATGGAACTCAAAGGCTCTTGGAAAAGCGAAGGAAAAAATAAAATTGGTGTTCGTTTAGAAAAAAGTGATTTTGTACAAACCAATCAATTTAACTACGAAATCGTGGAAGCCAAATCGGATATTCTGAAAATAAAAAAATTATAGATAATGACAGACAGAAGGCCGCAGGCAATAGACGATATTCCCGAACTTTTTAAAGCCTATAAACGCACACAAGGAGCATATCCTGGCTTTTACGAGATAGAAACTGATGTAAAACCCGAACTCCGCGTGTTTTCATATGATAAAGATGTTTGTTATGAAAACGTTTTCAAGGATTTGGAAGAACTTTTTGCTTTCCTTGATACACATTCGCACCTCAAACACTGGATTGACACCGAAGGTATCGGTAACACCAAATATTTTTCAGATTTGCAACAGCGTTTTCATTTGCATAATTTGGCAATAGAAGATACGGTGAGTGGGCATCAACGCCCCAAAGTAGAAACTTACGACGAGCATATCTTTATTATCTCACGTATGTTGTATTACCTGAAAGGCACATCAAAACTTATCAACGAGCAGGTTGCTTTTTTTGTTTTGGAGAGCGTACTCATCACTATCCAAGACGAGTACGAAGATTGCCTCGAACCTGTACGCGAACGCCTTCGCAAAGGACGTGGGACAATGCGGTCTCGGAGCGTTTTTTATTTGGCTTATGCCTTAGTTGATGCTATTGTGGATAATTATTTTCCAATAGCAGAAAGTATCAGCAGGCGTTTGCAAGAATTAGAAAATCAGATTATTGCAGATGTTACCGCAGTAAATATCTATGATGTACTGCATCTGAAGCGTGAAATTTTACAAATCCGAAAAGCCGCACTCGCCGAACGCGATAAAATCAGCGAACTGATGCGTTGCGAACACCCACTTATAGACGAAAAAGTCAATATCTACCTACGCGATACCTACGACCATTGCCTCCAAATTCTTGAAATCCTTGAAGATGAAAAAGAAATCGCTTACAGCCTCGTAGAAGCCTATAATTCCAGTTTAGCCAATAAAACCAATGAAGTAATGAAGGTTCTGACAATTATTTCAGCTATCTTCATTCCGCTTACTTTTATTGTGGGGGTGTATGGAATGAACTTCGCCCCCGAAGGTTTGAATAAAGAAGAACTCCCCCTTAATATGCCCGAATTGTATCACCCTTACGGCTACGTAGGTGTCTGGATTGTGATGATAAGCATTGCTCTGGGGGCTTTTTGGTATTTTAAACGAAAAAAATGGTTGTAAAAAGCTATTTAATGCAAAATTAGCTTTTTGAAAATTTTTAGTAATTGGTTACAACTTTTCTGACCTGTTCACTAAATTTAGTCCTCAACAAGATTTTGTCTTGCATCTTGTATCCTGTATCTTGTATCCTGTATCCTGTATCTAAATCATTGCTTATGTCCGAAAATTTCATAGATTACGTAAAAATCAACTGCCGTTCGGGGAGAGGGGGGGCAGGTTCGGTGCATTTTCGTAGAGAAAAATACGTACCCAATGGCGGTCCTGATGGTGGCGATGGTGGGCGTGGCGGACACATTATCCTCAAAGGCAACGCTCAACTCTGGACACTGCTGCACCTCAAATACCGAAAACACGTAAAAGCTGAAAATGGCGAGAATGGACAAAGTAGCAACAAAAAGGGAGCCAACGGCAAAGATGTAATCTTGGAAGTGCCACTCGGCACGGTTGCTAAAGATGCTGAAACAGGCGAGGTACTTTTAGAAATTACGCAAGACGGAGAGGAAAAAATTTTACTAAGCGGCGGGCGTGGTGGCTTGGGAAATTGGCATTTCAAAACTGCAACCAAACAAGCCCCACATTACGCACAACCCGGCGAAGATGGCACTGAAAAATGGATAATCTTAGAACTGAAAATCTTAGCCGATGTCGGATTGGTAGGCTTTCCGAATGCAGGTAAATCTACTTTGCTTTCGGTAGTTTCGGCAGCAAAACCTGAAATTGCCGATTATCCTTTTACTACGCTTACCCCCAATTTGGGCGTGGTGCGTTACAAAGATTTTCAGTCTTTTGTGATGGCTGATATACCCGGAATCATCGAGGGGGCGGCAGAGGGTAAAGGCTTGGGATTGAGGTTTCTACGGCATATTGAACGCAATTCAATTTTACTTTTTCTCGTTTCAGCCGAAACCGAAAGCATCAGCAAAGAGTATAATATTTTGCTCAAAGAGTTAAAAAAATATAATCCCGAACTTTTAGACAAAAAACGCCTTTTAGTTGTGAGTAAATGCGATTTGCTTGATGAAGAGGGCATAAAAAAACTCAGAAAAACCTTGCCAAAAAATATTCCAAGCGTTTTTATCTCAGCAATAACCAAGCAAAACATCGAGACGCTCAAAGATATGATTTGGCAGGCTATCGTAGAAGAAAATCCTGAAAAAATAAACAACTAAACGATATGAAAACAGGCGATGGTGGTGTAATTGTGGCAAAGTTAGACGATTTGCTCAACTGGGCAAGGCTGTCGTCGATGTTTCCGATGGGCTTTGGGCTGGCTTGCTGTGCAATTGAAATGATGGCAACCTACGGCTCAAATTATGATTTGGATAGGCTGGGAATTATTCCACGAGCTTCGCCTCGCCAATCTGACGTGATGATTGTGGCAGGTACGGTTACGTTCAAGATGGCAGATAGAATAAAACGCCTCTACGAGCAAATGCCCGAACCTCGCTACGTGATTTCTATGGGGAGTTGCTCAAATTGTGGCGGTCCGTATTGGGAACACGGCTATCACGTAGTAAAAGGGGTGGATAAAATCATTCCTGTTGATGTATATGTACCGGGCTGTCCGCCTCGTCCCGAAGCCTTGATAGGGGGATTTTTGGAATTGCAGAAAAAAATTGAACAAGAAAGCCTTTTAGCCCCCAAAGCCGTGCAAAAATTACTGACCTAAAAAATCAATTTTTCAAGATATTTTTGTACTTTTATCAAGAAATGTTAATTTTGATAGATTTTTTGTTTTTCAGTTAAGAAAAATACAATTATGGCTGTTCAGACACAAACATTGCAAGGCATTAGCTTCAATCTTACCGAAGAACATTTGGAAGTACAAAAAGCCGCACGCGAATTTGCTCAAAGAGAACTTTTGCCCGGCGTAATAGAACGAGACGAGAAACAAGAGTTTCCCTACGCTCAAATCAAAAAAATGGGTGAACTGGGTTTTATGGGAATGATGGTTTCGCCCAAATACAACGGCGGCGGTATGGATACGATTTCGTATGTACTGGCTATGGAAGAAATTTCTAAAATTGATGCTTCGGCTTCGGTGTGTATGTCGGTAAATAACTCGCTGGTTTGCTGGGGCTTAGAAAAATTTGGTACAGAAGAACAAAAAGAAAAGTACCTGAAACGCTTAGCCACAGGCGAAATTCTGGGGGCTTTCTGTCTTTCCGAACCCGAAGCTGGCTCTGATGCTACCTCACAACGTACTACTGCCGAAGACAAAGGCGATTATTACTTGCTCAATGGTGTAAAAAATTGGATTACAAACGGAAATACCGCTTCTGTTTATTTGGTAATGGCTCAAACGCACCCCGAAAAAGGACACAAAGGTATCAACTGCTTGATTGTGGAGAAAGGAATGGAAGGCTTCGTAGTAGGCAAAAAAGAAGACAAAATGGGTATCAGAGGCTCCGATACGCATAGTTTGATGTTCACTGACGTAAAAGTGCCTAAGGCTAATCGTATCGGAGAAGATGGTTTTGGTTTCCGTTTTGCAATGGAAACGCTCAACGGAGGGCGTATCGGTATTGCCGCACAGGCTTTGGGCATTGCGGCTGGGGCTTACGAACTTGCCTTGAAATATAGCAAAGAACGCAAAGCCTTTGGCAAACTTATCAGCGAACACCAAGCCATTCAGTTCAAATTAGCTGAAATGTACACCAAAATTGAAGCCGCCCGCCTGATGACCTACAAAGCCGCTTTCTTGAAAGATAGCGGACAAGACTTTGCCTTAGCTGCCGCTGCTGCGAAATTGTATGCTTCCGAAATTGCTCAAGAAGTAACCACCGAAGCCGTGCAAATTCACGGAGGCTATGGCTACGTGAAAGAATTTCACGTAGAACGCCTGATGCGTGATGCAAAAATTACACAAATCTATGAAGGTACATCAGAGGTTCAGAAAATAGTAATTGCAAGAAGTATCTTGAAATAATGCAATAAAAATCAATTTAAAATTAAAAAATCGGTATTAGACTAAAAAAAAGTCTATACCGATTTTTGCTTTTTTCAAAAATATGTTTTATTTTTGAAACAAAAAATTGTAAAAAAACAAGAACTAACCCTCATACCTGCTATGGAAGATTACGACAAAATTATAGAATCTCTGAACATAAAATTTTTGAAAGCAAGAAATTTCAAACTGCTCAATCCTTTTTCTATTAGCAATTTTTATGATATTGAAAATACCTTGCTACTCTTACACGATGGCGACATCACGCTCAAAATAGGAGAGGAACAGATTAAAGCCAAACCTGGCGATGTTTTGTTTGTACCTGCGGGCAAGCAAACGCATATTGTTTATGGAAAAGGGGAAAGCAATTTGCTCAATAACGAAAGTTTCTTAACACAAAGAGAAAAATATTTCCAACTCAATACCGATGCAAGTTTGGTAGGAAATATTAAAAATTCGTTTAGTTATGTCACTTTTAATGCCAAACTTTTCGACTCGGTTAATTTTTTTACAAGTCTCAATATTCCTGCATTCGTCATACGTCAAAATCCAACCATTTCACACCTAATCGTAGATTTGGTTTTGGAAAGTTTGCAAAATAAATACGGCAAACAACGTATGCAGCGTATCAAAATGGAATTGATAATAGTAGAGGTGATGCGTTATGTGTTGGCAAACAATATGTTTGTAGAGCAATTAGCCACCAACAGTGCTTATTTCAAAGACCCTCGCTTGCTCGAGATTTTTGATTATATCAAGAAATATCTCGGTGGCGACCTTTCCAACAAAGTTCTTTCCAGCGTAGCCAATGTATCGGAAGACTACGTAGGGCAATATTTCAAAAACCTGACGGGCATCAATCCACAAGATTACATTGAATATCAGCGTATGGAAAAAGCCGCCGAATTGCTTAAAACCACCAAACTCAGTATCAGAGACATAGGCAGAGAGGTGGGCTACAAAGATACAGCCTATTTTTGCCGTAGATTTAAGATGATGTTTGGCATCTCGGCAGGCAAGATGCGTAAAAGAGATATGATAAGCGAAGAAGAACAAAAACAAGCTCAAAAAACAACTTAATCAATAAGCATTTTTTTCAAAATTACGAATGTTTTTTTGTTAAAAATTACTTTTTTTTGCTCATAAATGGCTTTTAAAAGGTATTTAAAAGCCATTTTTTTTCTTTGAGCCATTGCCAAATGTAGTGCCACATACAACCAAGAATGAGCCTTGATGCTTCTTATTCCAGAAATTTTGTAAAAATTTCTACAAAAACTATCTCGCTCAATACATTCAAAAAGTAGGAACATTCTTTTAAGCAATTTTTCTTCATTGATGCTCAATACACTTCTGCTCTCGTGATTGACAATAGAAGCTACTATCGTATTTTTGTAGTGCAATGCGTAGCGACTTGCCAAACGCAACCAGAGTTCGTAATCTTCTGTTCCTGAAAGGTCGCGATTTTCATTGAATGGGTTTTCTAAAATAATTTCTCGTTTTACGAAAACGGCAATACAACTCAAATGATTACCTGTAACGAGTTTTTGGGCTAAGTTTCCTTTTCTTTGGTTTATTTTATGTAGAATTTTTCCTTCGGGAGAGATAATTTGATAGCCTAAGCTAAAAAAAACAGCTTGCGGATTTTTTTTAAGAAAATCATTGGCTTCCTGAAAAAAATGAGGCATCAGCAGGTCATCGGAGTCTAAAAACGTGATGAAGTCGCCTTGGGCTTTCGTTACACCGAAATTTCGGGCTTTGGCACGCTCTCCGTTGGGGATTTTAAAATAATGAACTTTTGGGGAAACAAAATTGCTCATAACAGCTTCGGTGTTATCGGTACTGCCATCATCAACTACAATAACTTCAAAATCACTAAAAGATTGATTTAGAACAGAATGTAATGTTTTTGCAATGAGGTTAGCACGGTTGTATGTAGGAATAATGATAGAAAATTTATACGACATATAATTTTTCTAAGAGTTCAATATATCGGTGTAGTGGGAATAATCTTTTTATACTCTCTTTGCCATTGGTTATTAGTTTGTCTTGCAAATTTTTATCGGAAAGTAATCTTTGCATAGCCTCAAAAATTTGCTGACCATTGCAAAAATCTACGACTAAGGCATTTTTTTCGTCTTCAATAAACTCACGAGCCACTCCCGAAAGTGTAAAAACACTCGGCACACCTGCCGCTAAGGCTTCTACGTAAGTCTGTCCGAAGGCTTCTACTTCGGCATTGATAGGCGTATGCACGTACAAAGTAAAGGTTTTGTAAAGAGCAGGCAAATTTTTTTCAAAAAGAATTTCTGTATAACTTGTTTGAGGCAAATCTACTAATAATTTTTTGATTTCGTGAGCATAATCGCCTTGTGCGTTGGCAAGTACCAAATGAGCATTGGGATAAATCTCTAACAATCTTTTGAAAGCTGAGATAATGTATGGTATGCCTTTGTAATGTATCCAGCGGGCTATCACGCCTATTATGTGGTTTTTATTTTGCAGATTGTATTTGTCTTTCAAATTCTCAATTTCATTTTGGGTAACATTTTCAAAAATTTCAAGTCTGAAACCGTGATGAATGAGATGTATCTTTTGGGGATTAACTTTTTCTTTCTCAATCAGAACGTTTTGTACGTTCTTACTGATAGCAACAATATCAGTAGCTAAGTGATTGATAAATTTATCGTAATACACAGCTCTCGGGAAATACTCGTGGTGGAAGGTAGCATGATGTCTTGTAAAAATTCTTTTTCTGATACCAAGGCTTTTTGCCGCCAGCAATCCGATTAAACTGGCATCAAAAAGATGACAATGAACGATTTTTGATTTGTTTTGAGCTAAGATTTTTCTTACTTTCCAAAATGCCGAAAGTAATTGTTTTTTACCTTCATAATGAACGTAATGAACAGGTATATTTTTAGCTTTGAGCCAGGTCTCAAGATAGCAGGTAGGCTTTTTATTGAGCAAGATAAAATGTAAATCAAATTTGGTTTTGTCTAATTCTTCGGCAATCCACTCGAAGGCGAGGGCTTTGTCAATATCGGAAATAATATAGGTAAGTGTCGTAGGGTACATTTTTTTGGGAATGAATTTTTTGTAAAGTTAAAAAAATTATATTTGCATTTGAAATTTGGTTTTATGAGCATAAATGTAGCAATTATTGGGTACGGTTACTGGGGCAGAAATTTGGTAAGAAATTTTTACAGCACGCCGAATGCAAATTTACATACCGTTGTAGATGCTGATGCCGATAGGTTAAAGAGTATTCCGAAAAATTATCCCAATGTTCAGATAAGCACTAATGTTGATGAAGTATTGCAAAATACGTCTATTGATGCAGCAGTAATAGCAACTCCTGTATTTACGCACTACCATTTAGCGAAAAAGGCTCTTTTAGCAGGTAAGCACGTATTAGTAGAAAAGCCAATGACTTCCACAAGTGCCGAAGCCAAAGAACTGATTGATTTAGCCCTCGCCAAAGGCAGGTTACTGATGCCCGACCATACTTTTCTCTACACAGGAGCAGTGCAAAAGATGAAAGAATTAGTAAGCAGTGGCTTTATAGGCAATATTCAGTATGTTGATTCTACTCGTATCAACTTAGGTTTATTTCAACCTGATGTTAATGTTTTATGGGACTTAGCCCCACACGATTTATCTATATGCGATTATTTGGTGCAAGAAAAGCCTTACAGTGTACAAGCCACAGGTATTTCGCATACCAACAATGGTATAGAAAACATTGCCTATTTGACTGTCAATTATCAATCAAATTTGATTGCTCATTTTAATTGCTCTTGGACTTCACCCGTGAAAGTGCGTAGTATGCTCATCGGGGGCGATAAGAAAATGATTTTCTACAACGACCTTGAAACTACCGAAAAAGTAAAAGTATATGATACGGGCTTTGATGTAAAAACAGAAGAAGAAAAAACTAAAATCTTGGTAGATTATCGTGTAGGCGATATTTATGTGCCTAAATTAGACGGAACGGAAGCCTTAGCCAATATGGCAAAGGATTTTGTAAATGCTATCATTCACAAGCAAACACCCCGCTCAAATGCCGAACTTGGGCTAATAGTCGTGCAAGTGCTTGAAGCCGCACAAAAATCAATCAAGGAAAAGGGAAGGGAAGTTGTAATATGACTTTAAAAAGAAACATATTGTTTGCGTTTTTATTGATAATAAAAATCATAGCCTTGGTTTTATTTCATAAGGGAAATTTGAAAAGTATTTGTTCGGTAAATCCAGATGAAATGTTGATAGCCGAGGTTGCTATCAATTATCATAAGGGATTAGGTTATGTAAGCTCACAGGAAATTAGTAACAAACATAAATATAATAAAACTGCTCTAAGACCTTCTTATCCTATTTTTATTCATATTGCCTTGATGGGGATTTATCAGAAAATATATCCCAATGATACGGTTAGTTTATCCAAAGAACATACTTATTTTATAGTACATGGCTTGCTTGTGCAAATGATAAGTTTTATTCTTTATGCTTTGTCTTTATATGTGTTCTATCAAATAGCAAGTGTATATTTTAAGGAAAATAAAAATTGGGTAATTGCTGCTACAATTTTTTATGGTGTATATCCATCGGTGCTTTTATATGTGGGAGCATTGACCAACTACGAAAATATAGCTTTGCCTCTTGTAGTAATTGTATTTTATTTTTTTCTGAAAAGTTTGGAAAAAACTTTGTCTTTTGCCGATATGACAATAATTACTTTATCGGTAATAATTGCAACTTGTGTTCGTCCTCAAACTTTACCAATTTTTGCATGTATGATTGTTTTTGTGCTTTTACAATCTTTGCTCACTAAGAGGTATTTTCTCAATAAATTAGCTATGTCTGTAATTGTGTGTGTATGTTTGGTGATGGTCAATATACCTGTTTTCTTAAAAAACAAAAATTTATTTGGCGAATATTTTTTAAGTACGCAAGCAGGTTTTTCTTTTTTCGAAGGGCATAATCCTTTTGCAAGAGGTTCGTGGTGTGGAGATTGTGGAATAAATCCACAAAGACCTGTCTATCAGTATGTTAGAGATGAAATTAAAAACTTTAATCAACTCAATGAATTTGAAAGAAGCAATGCTCTTAGAAATTTAGCTTGGCAATGGATAAAAAGTAATCCATTTGAGGAAATAAAACTTACATTACGAAAAATAGCTATTTATTTTTTACCTTACAATTCGGATAACAATTACTTTAATATTTTTAACTTTACTGCCCACGTAGGATTTTTTTTATTTCTTGTTTTATTGCTTTTTAGAAAGCAAGCTCTTAGTTATGAAAATGTATTTGTTCTAATGCCTATGCTTGGTTCGTTGATAGTTTCTATCATATTTTTTGTAGGTTATCGTTGGCGGTATTATGCCGAGCCTTTTATTATTTTGACTTGTTTTTTGTTTTTGAAAGAAATTTTTAAAAAAAAGTATGCAAATCCTTAATATTGAAAATGAACGCCAGTCAATCAGTAACGTAAAAGTAGGTGAAGGTGTGAAAATATTTAAATTTGTCAATCTTTATGGTTGTACGATTGGTGATGGTACGAAAATAGGGTGTTTCGTAGAAATACAAAAAAATGCTTTTATTGGCAAAAATTGTAAGATTTCTTCGCATACTTTTATTTGTGAAGGTGTTACGATTAAAGACGGAGTTTTTGTGGGGCATAATGTTTCGTTTATCAACGATATGATGCCTCGTGCTGTGAATGCCGATGGTTCTATGCAAACCGAAGCCGATTGGCAAATGGTGCATACCATTGTAGAAGAGAGAGCCTCCATAGGTACAGGAGCAACTATCTTAGGGGGCGTACGCATAGGTAAAAATGCCATAGTAGGGGCAGGGGCAGTTGTTACGAAAGATGTACCCGATAGTGCTGTGGTGGTTGGTAATCCTGCAAAAATTATCCGTTATTTATCAGGTTCAGAGTTATGATTTTTCTAGAATATTTATTTTTCTTGATACTCGTTGTAATAGCCTTTTATGCAATAGGTGAAATTGTTTTTAGACTATGTCGAATCAAATTACCTAAGGCTGACTTTTTAGGAGTATTTTTTAGGCTTTTGCTTGGAAGTATTACGGTTGTTTTGTTGGGAAGCATCTTTTTCAGCAAAGGTAAAACGGTTTTCATTTTGCTAATTCCTTTTCTACTGCTTGCATATTTTTATGCGAAAAAAGAAGCCAATGTATCTCATTTGGCTAATGTAGCAAATGAACAGTCTGCCAAGGATGATTTTATTTTCTTTGTGAAACTTTTGCTACCTTTATCTGTTATTTTTGCAATAAATTTTGCAGAGATTTATGCAGGCGAGCAGTTATGGCACACACCCCACTCTGATTATGTAGCATATGCAAAGCTATCTTTTTACTTAATAAACTATGGAGTGGAAAACCCCACTATAAACCCGATATTTGTAAAAACACAATTAGCTCCTTATCATTATTTTGAAATCTGGCTAAATGGCATTTTAGCTTTTTTGCTTTCTACCAATTATTTAATAACCCTAAAAATAATCACTTATTCTTTTCTGTTTTTCTCAACTTTTTTGGGACTATGTAGCTTGATAAAGATTTTAGGTATAAAAAACGATTGGCTTGTTATGTTTTATGCCTTCTTATCTACAATTTTTACAGGAATTTATTTAGATTTCTATAAGAATTATCCATTTTTGAGTGTAATGGACGTTTTTACACAAAATATTTGGAGTTACAACAAACTTTCGGTAACTTACACTTTCTTAATAGCAATTACACTTTGTTTTTGGAAAGAAAAAAATAGCTGGGGATATCTATTGTTGATTATCCTACCGATTTGTTATGTAACTACTTTGCCTGTGGTCGTTATGACTACTGGATTTATGGCTCTTGTAAATTTTTTCCAGAAAAATAGAAAGGATTTTCTGTTCCTTCTGGGGCTTTTGTTACTATTACTTACAACATTTTTTGCTTTCTATACTTTTTGGGGAGAGATACCCAATGTGAGCAATAAAAATTTTAATTTTGTGGATATTAAGGAAATACAAACAAAGTTTAATATTATTGCTGGAACAACTATCCAAACATTGATTTTGTACCTACCTTGTGTTTTTAGCATTATTCTTTTTAGAAACTTATCCTTGACATTCATAAAAACATATTTTTACGATTTGTTATTTCTTGTTTTACCTTTTTCTGCTTTGTTGGGGTGGGCTATACTAAGTCGTAGTACTGATAGCGTACAAGTTTATTCTAATTTATCCATACCATTTTTTAACTTATTTTTTATGTTATTAGCAATATACTTGGTAAAGCATTCTTCTAATAAAAAATCAAAAATATTATTACTTTTGTTACTACTTCCAAATCTGTTTTTCAATTTTAGAGTGTTTTTTTACAACAATGAAATAACAGAAACCGAAACCTTGAAAGAACTCACTAGTAAGATAAAAAATAAAAATCACATTTCGGTTTCTTTGAAAAAATCGGAAGATTATTCAACAGTATTTGCAAAAAACCCTTACTTAGCTTTCTTAGGACAGTATCTTGTGCCTTTTTATTCAGATGCTTATAGTGTTGATATTTCGGTGCATCAAATGAAAATAGACTCTACCAGCCGATACGTACAGAGCGAAATAAGAATGCTACAAAATGCCCCTTTTTATCAGTATGTTGAAAGACAAAAAAGTGTAGGAAAATTTGTAAATATTAAGCAAAGTCAATTAGATTTTATCAAGGAGTACAAAATTGACTATTTAATCGCCAATAAGAATACATCTATTCCAAAGCATATTCAACATTTGGTAGAGGAGGAAATGTATTTTAGAGAAGACATATTTTTATTTTTCAAAAAAAGTTATTAGCTATGAAAATCCCATTCTTAGACTTGAAAAAACAATACCTACAAATTAGAAATGATGTTTTAAGTAAAATTGAAAACGTACTAGAAGACACTGCCTTTTCGGGAGGTAAGTATGTAGAAGAATTTGAAAAAAACTTTGCTAATTATTGTGATACGAAGTATTGTGTTGCTGTCAATAATGGTACATCGGCTTTGCATTTGGCAATGCTTGCCTTAGGGATAGGCGAGGGCGATGAAGTCATTATGCCTGCTAATACCTTCATTGCTACGGCTTGGGGTGTAAGTTATTGCAATGCTACGCCTGTTTTTGTAGATTGCACCGCTGATACTTGGGAGATTGATGCCTCAAAAATTGAAGAAAAAATCACCCCTAAAACCAAAGCCATTGCAGGCGTTCATCTCTACGGACAACCTTTTGATATCGATACCGTGAAAGCTATCGCACAAAAACATAATTTGTTTTTAGTAGAGGACGCTGCACAAGCTCACGGTGCATATTACAAAGGCAAACGAGTAGGCGGCTTTGGCGAAATGGCTTGTTTTAGTTTTTATCCAGGTAAAAATTTAGGCACTTACGGCGAAGGGGGAGGAATTGTTACAAATGATGAAAAATATTTCAAGCATTTGCAAAGTCTTCGCAATCACGGCTCGGTAGTGAGGTACTATCACGATGAAATCGGCTATAATATGCGTATGGGAGGTATTGAGGCGGCTGTATTGAGCGTAAAACTGCAATATTTGGACAAATGGAACAACCGCCGAAAAGAAATTGCCCGAATGTACCAACAAGGTATTACTAATCCCAAAATTAAGATGCAAGCCCAACCTGAATTTACTGATTCGGTATATCATTTGTTTGTGATAACAACCGAAGACCGCGATGGCTTAATGAAATATTTGAATGAACATCAAATATTTCCCGGTTTGCATTATCCCGTGCCTTGCCATTTGCAGAAGGCGTATGCTCATTTGGGTTACAAGCAAGGCGATTGTCCTAATGCTGAATATTTGGCTTCACATTGTCTTTCTTTGCCGATGTTTGCCGAATTGAGCGATACAGAAGTGGAAAAAGTTATTGAGGTTTTGAATAAGTTTTAGGCTTTTAGGATAAATAGTTCTATTTCTATAAACTTGCCTGTCTACAAAAATTGCTTTTTATGAACCTAAAAAGAAAGATAACGCAAATTTTACAAGATTTACAACTTGATTTGAAGCAAAAAGTAGTCTTAACTGAATGTGCCACAGGAGCGTATGCTATCACACCTGTTTTGGCGTGCTTGGCAGGAGCAGAGGTATACGCGGTGGGCAAAGATACACATTTTGGTACATTTGGGCAAGCAAAGCAGGCAGTAGAAAATTTGTTATCTCTTTTTCCTGAAAAGGCAGGCAAGGTCTATTTTGTAGAAGAACTTACCCCTGAAATCTTAGCTAAGGCAGACATCATAACCAACTCGGGACACTTACGCCCCTTGGATGCTCAAAAATTAGAATATACCAAAAAAGGCGTAGTGATTCCTTTGATGTATGAAAATTGGGAGTTTCGTAGCCAAGACTTAGATCTCGCTTTTTGTCAAGAGCATCATATACTTGTAGCAGGTACAAACGAACGCCACCCCGATGTTGATGTTTTCAACTACTTGGGTGATATGGCATTGAAATTTATATTTGATGCAGGTTTATGTCTATACCAAAATACCTTTGTATTGATTTGCAACAATGATTTTGGGGGTTACATAGCTAAAATATTAGCTAAAAATTGCCAAAAATTAGGGATTATTGATAAGACAGAAAACAAAGAGCATTATGCCAACATAGAAAATTGTGAGTGGTTATCGGACTATCCCAAAATAGATGTTCCACAAGAATTTCGTAAGGCAGAGGCTATTATCTATACTGCTTACCCCTTTGATACAGTGCTTTTAGGCGAAGCAGACAAACCCATACCTTTAAGTAAATTGGTAGAGCAGTTTGAAGCACCTTACTTACTACGTTACGCAGGTGATATAGATGCCAAACTTTGTGATAAGTTAAAAATAGCCTATTATCCCAAAGAAGTAAAATCAGGACACATGGGCATTATTCCTTCTGAAATTGGTAATGATGCTGTTTATCGTCTGCAAGGCGGTGGTTTAAAAGTAGGCGAGTTGATGCTCAAACACGAAACACATTACAAACACGAACTTTTAGCTCAAATGCTCGTACTATGATTACGCTAAAACGTTATACAGAAACAGATATAGAGGCAGTACAAACCTTTCTATCACAGGCGGCTAATGCTGTTTTGTTTCACTCTCCGCGTTTTTTTGAATACCATAGCCCTGAAAAAATACCCGCAGAATCTTTTGTTCCTTGTCATTTATTGTTTGTAGAGGGGAAAGAAATCTTGGGTTTGATAACTGGTTACTTGCAAAAATACGAAAACGGCTGGATTTACAAAACCCCTTGTATGGCTTCTTATGGCGGTTTAGTATTAGCCAAAGGCTTACGTTACAAAGACATAGAAAGCATTTTTGAAACTATGCTTGCCTACCTGACCAAGCAAGGAGTTAAGCAAATAGATTTTACACCACTACCAGAGGTAATGTACATTTCAGACACAGAAAAAAGTGCCTATATTCATTATTTACTCTTGAAGCATAACTTTTTGCCTGTACAAAGTGACATTGTGTTATCTCACAAAATAGATATATCTTTGCCACTTGAAAAGCGAATTAATAGTAAAACATACACAGAACTAAAACAAGCCTTTAAAAACGAACTATCTTTTGAAATAAATACAGGAGTTGATTTAGAAAGTTACACCCTACTTTTACATAGCCAAGAGCGTTTGAATAGCAAACCCACTCATAGTTTCGAGGAATTAGAGCGATTGCACACACTTTTTCCTGAAACGATTTATCAAGTGAAGGTACGCAAAAAGGCAGAATTGGTAAGCGGAATTATTGTTTTTCGATATAATCAAAATGTACTTAACACATTCTATATCTTTGATAATCAAGAAGGTAGAAAGCTAAAAGCTAATCATTTTGCCTATTATCACCTAATCCATTGGGCAGGCAAGGCAGGTTACAAATTTGTAGATTTCGGACCCAGTACCTTTGGCTACATAGCACATAATTCATTGATTGACTTTAAGGAGAAATGGGCTTCTTTACCTTCATTAAGGACAAAATATCAACTTAAAATATCAACTTAAAAATACCGAGAAATATGGATAATTGGATAGAATACTACAATCATAGAGCCTTACACTCGGACAACCCCTTTGATATAAGTGAAATGCACTTAGGTAATGAGGTAGCTAATCAGCAATTTTTTGCAGACGAAGAGCGTAGATTGGTATCTCTGCTTCAGCCCAAACCTGATGCAACAATCATTGATTTAGGTTGCTCGGCAGGTATTTGCCTTGGATTGTTAGAAAAATATTTCGCTCACTGTGTAGGGGTGGATTTGGCAGAGAATACCCTTAGCGTAGCTGCTGAACGCTTGCCTAAAGCAGAGTTGATCCACGATGATATAACAAAATTGGATAAGCTACAAGGTAGAACCTTTGATTTTGTACTTACCTACGGCGTACTTCAATTCTTGAATGATGAACAACTTGCAGGCTATTTCAAAGCCTTATCTACCATTACGCAAAAAGGGGCAAAAGTAGCTATCAACCGTATTCCTAACAAATTTTACTATGAAGCCTACCAAGAATATCGCAAAAATAGAAATGTAAATCGTGCTACTATTCAGCGTGATAATTTAGTTTGGAATTGGATTTCAGAAGATTTTATCAAACAACACACCCAAGAGCACTTTGATTACATAGGTATTTTACCTTCTTCGCAGTTGGAAATGCCTTTGAAAGCGTTTTTTGATTGTTTGCTCATTAGAAAATAAGTTTATGCAAAAGAAAAAAGTCAGTTTCATAATAGTTTTTTTAAATGAGGAAAAGAATTTAGAAAATACCTTTTATCAGGTGCGTAAAATAGAACAACTGATGCCAGAGGTAGATTATGAGGTAATTTTTGTTGATGACGGCTCAACCGATGGCTCTTGGCAGATAGTCAAGACCTTAGCAGAGCAGTACCCATTTGTAAAAGCAGTATCTTTTACACGTAATTTTGGGGCTATCTCAGCAGTGATGGCAGGCTTGGCAGAAGCAGAGGGAGACTATATCGTGGATATGGCAGCCGATGGGCAAGAACCCATAGAGCTATTTGTGGAGTTGATAAAAAGCAATATAGAAAATAACTATGAGATTTCGTGGGCAGTAAGGCGAACCCGACAAGATAGCCTTTTTAGTAAGTTATTTTCACGCTTTTACTATACTATTATGCGGGCTTATGCTATACCCAACTTCCCCAAAGAAGGATTAGATGCCTTTTGTATTAGCAAACGCTTGGGGGATTTCCTATTAGAAAATTACACGGCTACAAGCAATATGCACAATTTATTGTACTGGGCAAATTTTGAAAGCGGTAAGGTGTATTATGATAGAAAAGAACGAAAGCATGGTAAATCCAAATGGTCGTTAAAAAAGAAAATGAATTTGTTTATCAATTCATTTGTTTCTTTTTCTTATTTCCCTTTACGCTTTGTGTCTATGTTAGGTATTTTGCTAATGTCTATCAGTGGTATTTGGGGGCTTTATATTGTATTTTATGCAATTTTTACAGGATTTCCCGTGTCGGGTTATGCCTCTACTTTGGTTATTCTTTTATTTGGGTTTGGCATCACAAACTTTTCCATAGGTATTATTTCAGAATACATTTGGCGAACTTTGGATAATGTAAAACCCAAGCCTCTGTATATTATCAAAAAAAAAAATTAACACAAAATAAGCTATGGGAATGAAGCTAAT
>Ga0308407_1000571_pt1 | contig 25408 bp, 24 predicted proteins | sample HotsprSampleMSe2_FD_203476 | JGI IMG/M metagenome (GOLD analysis project Ga0308407, IMG submission 203476) | Hot spring phototrophic mat microbial communities from Mushroom Spring, Yellowstone National Park, Wyoming, United States - 20060911_MSe2 ...
AGTGCGTGGCAGCGAAGAAAGCAGCTGGTCTGCAGCTTGGAGCTTTACAACAGAAACTGGTATAATCACTCAAACCTTCCCACTTGTAAATGGCTGGAATATGATAAGTGCAAATGTTGAACCGTTAACAAACAACATAAGCAGCTTGATGCAACCGCTTTCGGGCAACTTGCAGATATTGCGTAACTACACAGGTCAGGCATACGTTCCACCATTTACGAACACACTCTCAACCTGGAACAAATACCACGCATATCAATTACGTATGACAACCTCGCAGCAATACGAAATACAAGGCATGCAAATCACACCTGAGACAACACCGATCACGCTAAACGTTCTCGGCTGGTATTGGTTGCCATACTATCGCACATCGGCAATGCCAGTAGGGACAGCACTTGCAACAATCAGTGGCAAATACTTGCAGGTTAAGACAATCACAGGTCAAGTATATATGCCACCGTTTGCAACAACGCTCAGTGATTTAGAGCCAGGCAAGGGCTATATGATCCGCTTGATACAGGACAACGGCGTGCTCACATATCCAGCAAATGGTATAATCAAGGGTGCAAGCAACAATAAGACATTTGCAGAACCGAAGGTATTCGTACGTCCGAATGTATCGACAGGTAAGAACGCATTCATAGCGTTGGACATCGATGCACAGGATGGCGATGAAATAGGCGTATTCACACGTGATGGAATGCTTGTAGGCTCGAGCGTATGGCAGGATGGCTTGCGTGGCGTAGTTGTATGGGGCGATGACGAATACACAGTGGAGAAGGACGGCGCAGCCGAAGGCGAAGAACTGATCGTAAGGGTATGGAGCCGTTCAAATGAAACAATAGGCGAAGTGAAAGGTATAGAAGCAAAAGATATGGCAAACGGTGGACGCTCGTATGGCTTACGTTACGAAACAGATGCAGTAGTAATGCTGAAGGGCACAGTAGAAGCCGAAGGCTTTGGCGTAATGGTAACGCCACAGCCAGCATCGAATGAGCTATACATCACACTTGGCAAGCTATCGAGCGAAGGCGTAGCAGTAGAGCTCTACAACCAGAGCGGACGCTTGATGCTGAGCGAGAGCGGCAAAGCCACAAACGGTGTGTTGAAGCTTGATGTAAGCTCATTGCCGAGCGGCGTCTATAACGCAGTAATCCGTACAGCTGGCACTGTAATGAACGAACGCGTAGTAATCGTAAGATAAAATGACTGGGCGAGCAATCGCTCACACAAACGCTAGGCACGGCAAAAAGCCGTGCCTTTTTTATTTCTGCAGTTAATGTATTCTCGCTTGTGCAAAAAGCTGAAATTGTTTCGAATAGTGAATTTTTTATTGCAAAAAAATATCCATTTTCTTAAATTCCTTTACCTCAAATTTCAAATAGGTGTAAGATGTATTCCCGAGTGTTTTCTGCTGCTGTTTTTGGTATTAATGCTATAATCGTAGAAATTGAAACACACACTGATAATCAGCTCCCAGCTTTCAACATTGTTGGTTTGCCTGATTCTGCAATAAAAGAAGCACGCGAGCGAGTAACTGCTGCAATTAAAAACTCCAATTTCGTTTTCCCAGCTAAAAAAATAACCGTTAATTTAGCCCCAGCTGATGTTAAAAAGGAAGGTAGCTCCTTTGATTTGCCAATTGCTATTGGATTGCTCGCATCTATTGGTATAATTAATTATGAAAATTTACAGGATACTATAATAATTGGTGAATTAGCCTTAGAAGGAATTCTTCGCCCTATACACGGTGTTTTGCCAATTGTCCTTGAAGCAAAAGCAAACGGATTTAAAAAAATATTGCTACCAACGAAAAATGCCCAAGAAGCTGCTTTAGTTGAAGAAATTGATGCTATCCCAATAGAAACTCTTGCAGAAACAGTTGAATTTATAAATGGTGAACGTCATATCGAACCTGTCAAAATTGACATAAGTCATCTTTTTGATAGGGAAGATGTAAACTATTATCTTGATATGTCCGATGTCAAAGGTCAAGCTAACGTGAAACGCGCTTTGGAAGTCGCTGCTGCTGGTGGGCATAACCTACTAATGATCGGTCCACCAGGTTCTGGCAAAACTATGCTTGCAAAGCGCATCCCTACAATTTTACCACCCTTGACACTTGAAGAAGCTCTCGAAACAACAAAAATTCACTCTGTTGCTGGTCTTCTCCCCGATGGCGATCCACTCATTAAAGTTCGCCCCTTTCGCTCACCGCATCACACAATATCCGATGCAGCCTTAGTTGGTGGTGGAATGAACAAAATTCGCCCTGGCGAAATTTCTCTTGCTAATCACGGTGTCCTCTTTCTTGATGAATTGCCAGAATTTGCAAGAAATGTGCTTGAAGTCCTTCGCCAGCCGCTCGAAGACAAACGAATCACAATTTCTCGTACTAAACTTACACTTGATTACCCAGCAAACTTTATGCTTGTTTGCTCAATGAATCCTTGCCCTTGTGGAAATTTCGGCGATCCACAAAAGGAATGCAACTGCTCTCCCCAGCAAATACAAAAATATCTGGGCAAAATTTCTGGTCCATTACTCGATAGAATTGATATCCATATCGAAGTGCCTGCTGTAAAGTATCAAGAGCTTTCAAGCAAAGTTCATTCTGAAACAAGCACTGATATCAGAGCTCGTGTTATTAAAGCACGAAAAATTCAATCAAAGCGATTTGATAAAGAAAAACATACTTACAAAAATGCTGATATGACAAGCAAACAAATCCGTAAATACTGCCAGCTTGATGATGAATCACAAAATCTACTTAAAATCGCTATGTCGAAATTAGGGCTATCCGCTCGTGCTTATGATAGAATTTTAAAAGTTTCTCGAACTATTGCAGACCTTGCTGACGATGAAAATATCAGTGTCGCTCACGTAAGCGAAGCAATTCAATATAGAAGCTTAGACCGCCAGTATTGGAGATAAACTATTTTTCAGGAATTTCTACAACCCAATCTTCTGTTGATTTTGGCGTTGGAAGCGACCGCCCGAGTATCCAAGGATTGAGAATTTTTACATTTTTGTATGTTGTACCTTGCGATTTTGCCCATTCAGCTAAATTCGCTATTGACGAACTTACTTTAATTTTACGTGTTCTATCTGGTTTGTAGCGCTCCCACGAAGGCACTTTGAAACCATATTTTTCGGGATTCTCCATTATTTCTTTGATTATCGCTATTCTGAAAATATATCTGGATGTTTCTTCATTCAAAAATAAATCAAAATAATTATTTGTGCCTTGAAAATCTAAATTATTTGCAACGCCTTCGGCTCCCATATTGTATGATGCAAATGCTAAAAGCCAATTGTTAAATCTATTGTATGCCCGTCGTAAGTATTGCATCGCAGCGCGTGTGCTTTTCTCTGGATGGCGCCTTTCATCAACTTCTTTATCAACACGTAATCCGTATGCTCGTGCTGTGCCCTCGATAAATTGCCATAGCCCCACTGCATCCTTTGCCGAACGCGCCTGATATAATGCACTTTCTGCAACTGAGAGATATTTTATGTCGTCCGGCATATTGTATTCTTTTATAATTCTTTCGAACATTGGGAAATAACGTCCAGAACGCTTTAAATATAAAATAACCTGACCAGGTTGCTGCAAAAGCAAATAAAATTCCCTTTCTGCACGCTCTCGCACTTCTGGAATTTCCAAGGGTATGCGTTCACCACAAAGCTCAAGCTTCTCGGGGAGAGTCAAACTTGATATAAATTCAAAGTAGTTCGGATATACAGCTCTCTCAATTTCTTTGCTTTGTGAATAGCATGAATTCACAATTACTATCAACAAAAGTAAAATTACAATTTTTTTCATATTTTATAGTTGATTTGTTACAAATATTTTTTTACTACACCAAATAAGTTCTCGCTCATCATTCGATGCAATGATAACTATACCAGATGTAGCTTTTTGACGCTCGATTATTGAATAAACTAATTCGATACCTTTTTCATCAAGGTTAGTTGTTGGCTCATCATATATCAAAATATACGGATTATGCAATTTTGAAAGTAACAACTTCATCCTTTGTTTCATCCCAGATGAAAAATTTCGTATTTGCTTATTCCTATGTTCAAATAAATAAAAATTTTCTAAAATTAGCCTCAAATCGCTCTCTTTTAAATCTATTTTCCTTATTTTCGACACAATTTTTATTAGTTCTGTTGGAGTAAATTCTTCATAAATACTCAAATATGGCGCAACAAATCCAAAATATTGATAAAAGTCAACCTTATCTATATTTTTATTATCAACCTGCCAATTAATTCTCCCTTTCGTTGGTGTCATCACACCTGATATTATTTTAAGTAATGTGGATTTTCCTGAACCATTCGGACCACATACTCCTAAGACATCACCATTTGTAATTTCAAATGTTATATTGCGAAAAATATACTGTTTACCTGTAAAACTTTTAGAAATATTATCAGCTATTATTCTTAAATCCACAACTAAACTATTATTAGTTTAAAACATAGTGCAATTTAAGAAAAATTTGAATTATTTTTGAATTTTTAGCATTTATCTGATAACAATTAAATATTATTAATAAATAGCTAAATTTTAAGTATAAATATTACGTATTATTAAAAACAATTAATATTAGGTTGTTTTACTTTTCTTTGATTAATAAACTATTCATTAATGCAATAATAATATTTGTTATTTTATAAAAACTTAATAATTTTGCATATTATTTTTTGCTTTAAAAATGAATATTGATAAAATAACATCAGGACCATTCGAAACAAATGGCTATCTTGTAAGCGATGAAACCGGAGAAGCAGCAATATTTGACGCTCCTCTGGAAAGCACGCACGAGTTTATGAAATATATACGACGTAAAAATCTAAAAGTTACAGCAATATTTTTAACACACTCACATTGGGATCATACAGCTGATGCCGCAGAGCTTCGCCGCCAGACAGGCGCCAAAATATATATGCATAAAGATGATATTTACAGAGTGCTCGAACCAAATAAATTCACAATTTTCCGCTTGCCTTTTAATTTGGAAAGCTTTTCTCCTGATGTGGAACTTCAAGGTGGGGAAGAGTTCACTGTTGGTAATATGAAATTCAAAGCTTTACACACGCCCGGTCATACCGAAGGTGGAGTTTGTTTCGTAGAAGAAGCTAATAAAGTGATTTTTTCTGGAGATACGCTTTTCGATGGCAGTATCGGTCGTTGCGATTTGCCAGGTGGTTCGCTTGATGTTTTGCTCTCTTCTATTCACGAAAAATTGCTTGTTTATCCAGATGAAACTTTGATATATCCAGGTCACGGAGAGCCGACAAACATTAAAAATGAAAAGCTAAATAATCCGTATTTGAACATTTAGAATCCAATATGATTAAAAAATACTCACATATTCTTAATGTATTTATTGATTTTTATTTTGTAACTTGCTTAATTGTTTTGATTATAATTTTACAAAGTTGTTATTCTTTTACAGGGGGCTCGGTGCCAGAACACTTGAAAACATTAACTATTGCAACTGTTAACGACCAAAGCGGTTTTGGCAATCCCGAGTATAAACTAATTTTGACTGAATCATTAATAAATAATTTTAAACGTGATAACTCTTTCGAACTTGTTGAATCTGGAGGAGACGCCCGACTGAATGTTACCATTAGCTCGATATCGGAACAAACAGTCGCGGTTAATCCCGGCGAACTTGAAACCGAACGTAAAATTGTGGTTATGTGCACTGTCGAATACTATGATTATATTAACAAAAAAACTATTTGGAAAAAGAATTTTTCCAACTATGGTCTTTTTGATGTAAAAAATGCTTTAACCAGCAGGAACGAAGCAATAGAAGTTGCGTTGAAGCAAATTGCTGATGATATCCTTCTTGCTGTTGTTTCTGGCTGGTAGTTTTTAATAAGTATGTTAATCTTTACAGGATTTGAAATCCTACTATGGAAGAAGTAATACTAATTATTTATTTTTTGGCTCTTAGTGTGCTATTTGGTTTTGGTATTCACGGATTGATTTTGCTATATTATTATCGAAAAACTCAAACCTACAAGCATAAAGAGCCAAAATTACCTGAAGAATTACCAATGGTAACTATTCAATTGCCACTTTATAATGAATATTTCGTTGTGGAAAGGCTTATCCGCTCTGTTTGTAATATTAAATATCCAAAAGAAAAGCTCGAAATCCAAGTGCTCGATGATTCCACCGATGAATCACAAGAGCTTTGCAAATCCTTAGTCGAGGAATACAAGCAAAAAGGCTTCAATATAAAATATATTCACAGAACCGACCGCACTGGCTACAAAGCTGGCGCTCTCAAAAACGGGTTAGAATTAGCTGAAGGCGAATTCGTTGCTATTTTTGATGCAGATTTTGTCCCAAATGAAAACTTCTTGCTCAAAACAATCCCTTATTTCTCTGATCCACAAATCGGTATGGTGCAAACTCGCTGGGAACATCTTAACGAAGAATATTCCTATCTAACCCGTGCTCAAGCTCTTGCTTTGGATGGGCACTTTGTGCTCGAACAGCAAGTTCGCAATAAAGCTGGCTTCTTCATTAATTTCAATGGCACTGCCGGCATTTGGCGCAAGTCCGCTATCATTGATGCCGGCAATTGGGAGCCCGACACATTAACCGAAGACCTTGACCTAAGCTACCGCGCCCAACTCCGTGGCTGGAAATTTGTTTACCTTAACGATGTTACTTCTCCTGCGGAACTGCCTGCCGACATCAACGCCCTTAAAACTCAGCAATTCCGCTGGACAAAAGGTGCTGTCGAAACTGCAAAAAAATTGCTCCCTCGTGTCCTTAAAGCTGATTTGCCTTTGAAAGTGAAACTTGAATGCTTTGTGCATCTTACCAGCAATATTGTTTTTCCATTCATTATTATTGTTGCTTTGCTAAATGTTCCTATTGTTCTGATTAAAAATACTGTCGGCGGCTTCGATGAGTTCTATTCTTTTATGAGTATATTCGTGCTGGCTTCAATTTCTACGTTCCTCTTTTATATGTATGCACAAAAAGCAATTCATCTGGATTGGCGTCGCAGACTCCTGCTTTTCCCAGTTTTTCTTGCAGGCAGTATGGGCTTTGCTGTGAACAACACAAAAGCTGTGCTCGAAGCTCTTATCGGGAAAAAAACTGGTTTCGCTCGCACTCCTAAGGAAGGCATTGTTGGAACTGCTCCTCAACCAAAAGTCAACAAATACAAATCAAACAAATTCAGCTGGACTGTTCTTTTCGAAATTCTTCTGGCTTTATATTTCGTTGTTGGGATTGGCATCTCTGCTTACTTTTTGGAAATTGCTGCAATACCGTTCCAGCTTTTGTTCCTCTTAGGTTTTGGTACTGTTGGCTATCTATCGCTACGTCACGCATTGTTCTCAAAATAAATTTATTGTTTGTAAATTAATAATGGCTGTCCTATCAAAAGAGACAGCCATTTTTTGTATCATTTTATAATTTCTATAAATCTATCTATAAGCAAGAAAGAACCTGCTGCCTCATAAAAAACAGCGTTTTCTTTACTACACTATATTCCCACAATTTAGAACACAATTTGGATCAAATGTGGCTTTGATTTTGCGAAAACCATCTAATATATCACTATTGTAAAGAAGCTCTAAATATTCCTTCTTTAGTTTTCCTATACCGTGCTCGGCTGATATTGTGCCTCCTTTACGTACTGCTTCCTTTAATATTTCGTTGTATATTGCTTTTGCTTTTGTAAATTCGCTTTTGCTTTTTGTCAATATATTGGCGTGAAAATGCGAATTGCCGATATGCCCCCAAGCGACGTATTCGAGCTTTTCCTTTTCAAAAAGTGAAGTCATATATTCATAGTATTCTTTAACAAACTCATCTGGTACAGCACTATCTGTGCCGAGCTTCTGCTGCTTATAATTCTGTATCTTTTCATATACCGCAAGTGGTAGTTGATGACGAAATTCCGCGAGCTTCTTATGTTCTTTATCTGTTATAGCAATCCAAGTGCTATCGACAAGCCTTGTGAATTCAGAAATGCGAATGTATAATTGCTCCAATGCTTCATCTGTTGATTGCTCACTTGTTTCGATTTCAATCCATAGGGAATAGTAAGCTTCTTTCGGTATATGTGGCATATATGAACGCAATAAAGTAATCGAATTATTATCGAAAAACTCTATCAGCCTTGGTTCGAGCGTTCCTTCTTCATTTTTCATTACCTTTAAAAATTCAAACATAGCATCGTGCTCATCAAAGAAAATTATTGCTCCAAGTACTTGCTCAGGCGCATCGAGAAGTTGCAATTCAGCACGAGTTACAACTCCCAGTGTTCCCTCTGCACCGATGAATAAATCGATTAGATCCATTTTCGGCATTACATAATAACCAGCTGCATGCTTCACCTTAGGCATAGCAACTTGTGGAATATCGAATTCTATCAGGTTCCCCTCATCTGTTGTGAACTTAAAGTGTAAATAATCTGCAAAAATTTTGCCTCTTTCGAGCGAAAGACTATCCCCAGTTGGCAATATTAATTCCAGCTTGTTTATGTAATTCCGAGTAGCCCCATATTTGTATGTTCGCGAGCCCGATGCATTATTGCCTATATTCCCACCAATTGTTGCAAGTTTCTCTGTTGGATTTGGTGGATAAAATAGCCCCGACCCGCTCAAATATTCTGCAATCTCATCCAATCGAACAAATGGCTCAACCAGAAGAGTTTTCCTTTCTTTGTCTAAATTCAGTATTCTGTTGAAGCGCTCCATCGACAAAATTTTCCCACCGAGTGGCACACGGCTTCCCGTAAGTCCAGTTCCAGCTCCTGAAATGGTTATTTTTTCCCCATTTTGATTTGCTTGAATTAATGCTTCTTTAATTTCTTTGCTATGCTCAGGGATTATAAGTTCATCAGCCCAACCTCTGAATGCTGAGGCGTCCTCCAAATAATCTAAAAACTCATTTTGATTTCTTTTAACTATCATATTTTTTAAATATATTTGTATTGTTATTTAATTTATTTTATTAAAATTATGAAAAAAGCACTACTTTTTGTAATTGTTTTTTCTTTTGCTACTTTTGTAGCTAAATCTCAACAAGAAAAATATGAATTATTCACAGTCCAACCAAAGATAGGTTCCGGGCTAAATTTATACACTGCTAATTTTCGTAGCTTCGAAGGTGCCGCAGATTGCGGTTTGTTCAAAGATGGTGCAGGTATGGGTATGTCCTTCGGTGTGTTGTTTGAGCGCAGTTTCAGCCCGAGCGTTGCTGCTGGGCTTTCTGTTAATTATGCAAATCGTGGTGGTACGCTTACAATAAAGTATAATTATCCAATGCGGAGCCCAGATAATACCTTAATCCAAGCCAAAATTGAAGATAAAATAGATGCAAAGCTTGCATATCTGGAATTTGCTCCCAACTTCCTTTATAATTTGAGCGATAATTTTTTCTCTGGACCGCTTCGCTTTGTTGGCGCTTTACGTTTTGGTTTGCCCCTCACCAATACTTTCACTCAATACGAAGAAATTGTCTCGCCAGCTGGTGCTGTGTTCATCGATAACGGCGTCCGCCGCAAAAGACGCGATATTGCCTCCGGCGATATTACTTCAATTAATAATCTTGCTTTCGGACTTACCCTCGGTTTTGAAAATAACTTGAAAATAGGAAAAAATACTTTCCTTACCCAAACTTTATCCATCGATTATAACTTTAACGATTTTACAAGCGACGCAAATTGGAAAACTTATGCTTTAAAATTAGAACTTGGCGTTCGTCATACATTCTTCAAAACAATCGAGCAACCCAAACCTGCACCACCTCCACCAGCAGAAGTTGATATTTATGTTGTGGCTCCAAAAATCCCAAAATTAGAGCTTTTAAATAAACAATTTAACGGGAAATTATATATAGGTAATGAATTACTCGCTACTGTTCCGCTTGTAAACGCTGTATTTTTCGCTCGTGGAAGCGACAAAATTCCACCTGAATATACAAATGAACCTACTTCAAGCGAACAATTATTCCATGGCAATGCCGTTGAACTGCATAAGAATGTTTTAGCTCGCATCGCTCAAATTGTAAAACTCAACCCAAATGCGCAAATTACTCTTGAAGGTGCAACCTCCGGTGCAGCAAACGAACCCGAAGGGCTCGCCCTTGCAAAGCGTCGCGCCGAAAATGTGAAAGCTCGTCTTGTTGAGTTGGGCGTTCCTGAGAAAATTATCAAAACATCAGCTGTTGTAACTCCGCGCTTCCCATCCAATCAGGATTTTCCCGAAGGCATCGATGAGAACCAACGCGTTGATATTTTCGTAAGCCGTGCTCCTTTGCAGGAGTATGTTGATTTGCAGAAATACACCGAACTCGAAGGCAAAATTTCTCTTCTAATTAATGCCGAGAATTTTGAGCCAAATTCACTTTTCGAAATCACAAATAACTTTACAAATGAAACAATTAAATTTAAAAATTCGGGCTTAGTTGAAATACCTATTAAAAAACGTATTGACAACATTGAAGATAAAGTCCTGAATTATCAAATAAAAGTGGGGGATAAGACTTACATTTTCACCGACACGCTTGCTATTTCAAAATTATCAAAAGAGATAGTAGAACTTAATTTAAATAATTTCGAAGCAATTTTGCGCTTCGATTACAACAGTAGCCAACTTAGCGACGACAACAAAGGTTTGTTGCGTCAGCTTTCCGAAAAGCTCCCAGCTAATTCAACAATTCTGATACTTGGTTCGGCTGATGCTCTTGGCACCGCAGAACGCAATATAAAGCTTTCACGCGAGCGTGCTTCAAACACTGAAGAATTCATCCGCTCAATTGTTGGGAATAAATTTAAAATCGAAACTGGCATAAGCAACCAAAAATTTGATGAAACCACACCACAAGGTAGATTCCTTAATCGTTCAATTAGAATTAGAGTTAAATAAAATGGAAGATAAAAAATCAAACATAATTTACGAATATAAGTGCTTAGATCACGGATTTGTGCGTCTGGTGGATTGGATGGGCGACGATACCTCCATCGTACAAGCTGCACGCGTTTCCTATGGCAAAGGCACAAAAAGCGTCAGCGAGGACACAGCATTAATACGCTATTTGATGCGAAATATGCACACTTCGCCATTTGAGATGGTGGAATTCAAGTTCCACGTGAAGTTGCCAATTTTTGTTGCACGCCAGTGGATACGCCATAGAACTGCAAATGTCAATGAATATAGCGGACGCTACTCCGAAATGCCTGATGAATTTTACCTGCCTCAGCCCGATCAAATTCGCTCGCAAAGCAGCACAAACAAGCAAGGGCGTAGCTCCGAAACTATCCCACAAGCCAACGAAATCATCTCTCGTATGCAAAAAACACAGCAAATCTTACACGACGAGTATAGCGATTTCTTGGATATGGGGCTCGCACGTGAGCTTGCTCGTATTAATTTGCCTCTTTCGAACTACACCGAGTGGTATTGGAAAATTGACCTACACAACCTTTTCCATTTTCTGCGGCTTCGGCTGGATAGCCATGCTCAATACGAAATTCGTGTTTATGCCGATGCTATTGCTAAAATCATTAAGCAGATTGTCCCAATTGCTTATCAAGCTTTCGAAGACTATACTTTAAATGCCGTTCGTTTTTCAAAAAATGAACTTAATGCATTAAAATTGATGATTTGCAACGATATTCCTTCGGATGAAACTCTATCGTCGCTTGGTCTTTCAAAACGCGAAATAGCAGAGTTTAAAGAAAAAATTAATAAGCTTTAAATTTTTGTTTGGAAAATAGCCTTTTACTCATTATTTTTGTGGTTCAAAAATATTGAAAACAAAAATAAAATAAGGAAATGGCTCATCATAAGTCAGCATTGAAAAGAATAAGACAGTCGAGAAAAAGACGTCTATACAACAGAGCAAATAAAAGACTTGTAAAACAAGCTATTCGTGCTGTGCGCGAAGCTAAAACTCACGAAGAAGCTCTCCAGCTTTTGAATAAAGCTTATAGCGTTTTGGATAAAGTTGCTGCTCGTGGTGTTATCCATAAAAACAAAGCAGCCAATCATAAATCAGCTTTAGCAAAAATTGCAAAAAAATTGCAGGCAACCGAAGCAAATTAATCTTGCTGCACCCGTAGCTCAACTGGATAGAGCATCTGACTACGGATCAGAAGGTTTGGGGTTCGAATCCCTACGGGTGCGCTAATTTTCCTTAAACTTTTAATCATCAATAAATTTAATCTTTTTTTGCAATTTCTATCGATCCAAATCCTAATGCATTCTTTTCTCCTATCCCGCTATAATATGCCAACTTTACTATGTTTGGATCCCCAATTAGCCTAAATGGTGCCATAAATCCTTTTATTTTTGCTTCCGCCTCTGTGTTCTCCTTTATTGTAATCAACTTCATCACATTCTCGGCTCCGCCTTTCTTTTCGATATAATCCCTATCGAATTCTATGTGCAAAAATTCTTCATATTTTTCATTATATAGCACTTTGTATTTATTTTTCAAGTTCGTGCAAAGAACATCGACTACTTTTTCATCCGTTGGTTTCAAATAAATTATCCTATTTTCTTTATTTTTTATCGATGCAACCGTCGGTGATTGCATTACAAACTTCATATCATAATCAAATTTCGGTGCCGGTTTAATAGAAACATTCAAGATTTTGAAATTAGTGCCGCATTCGTTCGTTCCTATAAATATATTTTTGGTTTCAAGCAAGCCATTCACAAAATTTAAAATTAATGTCTCTTCAATCGGCGACGATAGGTTGAATCGCACTAAGCCTTCCCCAATAATCGAGTTCTTGTGAACTGTCATCTCCTCGAAAAAAAGCCGTGAGAAGTTAAACAGCTTGAATCTTTTCCCGCTATCTATCGAAAAACCTATCTTGTGCAACCACTCAGCAAAGCGTGGTCCTGCATTGGCAAAAATTTTATAAATTGCTGCACTAAGCGGATAATTGTAATTTATCGGAATTATGTATTTTGCTTTTTCTGGTTTTAAGATTACTTCTATTCTCATTTTATTTTGTTTGTTTCTTTTCAATATTATCTGTAAAAATATCCTTAAATTTAGTAAAATCAATTTTCAAAAGATTGTTGTAAAAATAATTAAATAATTTCTCTATTTCTGAATGTATGTTTTCTATATTAAAATTCTTTATCTTACTATCTTTTAAATCTAAATGGGCAATACTATTTCTAATCTCGTGCAATTTTATTAAATTTTTATGCAAATTTGAACGTTCGCTATTGATTATTGAAATATAATTCTTGTTATACAAAAATTTAGGTAAAGCTTGTTGTATTTCATATTTTGTATATTTCCCATTGAATACTAAAATAAATTTCTCCAAAATTGCCTCCCAAAGAGCAATTACCACAAGTCCATAATGTTTTGATTTCCACTGATGATTTGCTATTTTTAAAATTATCTCCAAATTGCTCTGGCAGTCAATTATTTCTTTTGGGATCGACAATAGCTCGTTCTTGATTAAATTAAATGGTTCAGAGGTTGCATCCTTAATGTTTTCTATACTTTTTATGACATTATTTGCATAATCTTTTATATTGTTGAAATGATTTAACTTGTAGCAATTGCTAAAATTCCTCAGAGCTTCAGCTAATTTATCCATATTATCATACTTTTTAAGTAATTCCGATAAAGCTGTGAAATCTTTATACTTATTATAAATTTTTGCTGCATTAATCCAGTCTATCACTTCTGAAAACACTTTGAATTCTAATATAGGGGCGCAGTCATTATGCTGTGGATCGCTCTTTAACTCGAGTCCTCCGTAGAATATTGAACCAATTCTAATTGATGTATCAACTGAATTTAAATAAAACAGCGAAATTAAAAAGAAAAACGGTTGATATCGCAAACCGTGAGTTATATCAAACGAGATTTTCGTGTTTTTTGTCTTGATTTTTGTCAGCAGACCGAAAATTTTCCAGATTTCTTTTTCATTCTCACCAATAGGTATAAGATGGCATTCAGTTTCAATTCCCAGATGTCCACCGAATGCCTTTGCAACGTAATCAAGATATTCTGGATGCTCCTCAATATTATTGTTTTCTATTGCAAAGCTCAGTTTGCCGAATATTCTAATGTCATTTTCATTCAATTCTGTCTCATTTTTTGTTTCATCAAGTTGCAGGGAATGTGCATATAAAGTTTCCCACATCGACTTTTGAGTGCCGAATATATACACTTTTGAAAATCTTTTTGGGAAAAGCCGAATTATTGCCTCACCGACAAATGGCGTTTCCACAGGTGCGGCATTCGGATTGCTCGGCAAATAGTATTTTGCTTTGCGATAGTTTCTATCGTTTATTTCTTTTAGTACTTTTTGACCTGTCCCGAGTATTAAAAATAATTCTTCTGCCATTACAAAAATCCTTGAATTAGATCGCATAATTCTTTTGGTATATCAACCCCATCAAGAGCATTCCTATCAAACTTACCTATCTCGAATGTAAGCGGATTCTGCTTAACTATCACAGATTTATTCTCCCAAACTGAGTTAATTATTGAGAGTATCTCCAATTCAGCTGATTTGCAGGCGCCAATCCACTCAGCTACAACATCCTTTTGGCTGGAGATAATTATAGCCGCATTGCAAGCGCTCATAATAATTTGATTCTTTTTATCTATGATACCTCCACAATCAACAAACACAAGCTTTTTCGTCTTACGGAGTTCATTTATTTGGCTTGCGGTAATTTGGGGAAAATCATCATCGAACACTTTCTTCTCTCGAATTGCATCTCTCAGCTCTTGATTTATCTCGCCCGACCAATTACCTTCGCCATCGGGGCAGGCACGGAATATGAAAAAGTCATCATTATACTCTATTTTTGCTGTCAGCATTTCCTTTATTTTTTGCAAAAATACACTTTTCCCGCTGTGCGGTGGTCCTACTATTGCAATTGCTTTGTTTGCTTCAATTGACTTGGATTGTTTTTCGCTTTGCAAATCATATTTTGTTATATAATCTTTGATTTCCTCCAAGGGTATTATATCGCCGACTTTAAAACTATTTGCAACGTGCGTCTGCACAACTATTCCGCCCACTCGTGGGTCGAATACTGCCACCCAAGCAAATGAATGACACTCGTGCACAAGATACGCATACAACCAAATTGGTGACTTCCCGTATATGATAACACCTTTCGATTGTTCCGCATTTTTTGGCAAACTGATTGTCGGCAAGTCTTTTACTTCAATTATTCCATTGCCAAGTGTTACTATCTTCAATATCTGATATTTATCGTTTGCATCGATCATTTCAAGCTGCAAGTTCTTCATCTTTTCCCTTATATTATTTTCAATTCAATCCAGCCATAAGCTTGGGCGATTTTCCCATCGATTATGTATTTCCTTGACGATGGAAAATTATCTAAGCTCGCATTATATGGCTTATTTTGATTATTTTTTCCAGGTGTTTGTCCAATCTTAAATTTATTCATAACCTCTTCGAATTCTTTTTTATAGGAACTTAACCCACCATCATCTTTGAAATTCGTAAAAATTGTAGTTGCTGGAAAGCCTCCACCCCAACCCAGCTTGAATGGTTTGGATTCTCCATCATCGAAAATTTTGTTTATTTTATTGTAATAAAGATCATCAATATTAACTGCCTTCTCCATCAAATTTGAAATTTTAAATTCAGCATTCGAAACACCAACTGAAAAATTCTCTATTGCAAAATAAATTTTATTTAATAATATTTCCTCAATTTCTTTTTTGTTTGATTTTCTTAATTCATCAACATTAATTCCGAACACTTTTTCAAATTTTTTATCGAAACCAACCCAAATTTTGTTACCATTTTCTGTAAGATTTGGATATTTCTCGGCTATAAACTTAATGTAGTCAATGTCTATTTCCAATCTTGCTGTGAATTCTTTATTCGGTGCTATGCACTCCAAAAAGTTAGTCTGATCTTGGATATTACCCTTTCTTGTTACAAGTTTTGGTTTTGTAATTGTGCAATCTTCTGCTACTTTTAAAGTGTTTGTATCGGACACTTTTATAAACTTCATCATATCGAACTTTGCGTCCGAATCATCAGTTATTTTTCGATTATCTTGCTTATTAAATTTTTCATATCCACAGTTGAATACAAAATACTCCAATTCATCAGCAAAATGTTTTTTATTTCCATCGTTTGATTCTTTTTTTAAATTTTTTTGAATTAATTCAATTATATTTTTTTTGTCATTTTCGTCTGCATTGAAAATAAAATCATTCAGAAGAGCATTCCTTATCATCCCTTTGATCGATGAACCTGGAATATATATTTCGTTGTTTGCAGTTTTAAGCAATTCAGCGACGTCTTTACCCGACAGATTTTCGTTTGTTGGTATCCAATATTTTGATAAATTAGGCAGATTATCTCTAAATTTAGTTTCTAAGTCCTTATTTTTCAATGATTTTATAAAATCGAACATATTCAATTTATAGCTTTCTTTGGGTTTGCCAACATTGCCAACCGCATCGATTTTGCCCTCAACCCAATCATCTATTTTATTTATAGCATCGGGATGCTCGGATATAATAAAATTAAAAGCTTTTGAAATATCAAATCGATAAAAATTACCGTTTTGAGTGTGATATTCAAAACTTGTGATTGTATTTCCCTTTCCGATGTGAACGGGAGTAATTGTTTTTAGGATTAATTTTGCGGACATATCAGCTCTCCTTTAAAATTGCAGGTATTGCGAAGGCAAAACCGTTGAATTTAATGCTCATATCACCAACTTTCGCAACTTCACGCAAACGACCATATACCTTATTACCGAGCCAAGGAAACGACGACCCCGCCGCCATAAAGTAAACCTCATCTTTGGCATACTGATGTGTGAACAAATGACGTGAGCTCATTTTCCCAGCTTTTTTTACTAATTCATAGTGTGTGTGCTCCTCATCGAATTGCTCAACTTCCTCATCACTTGGCAGATAGCCCGAGAGAGTTACAAAATGCGTTGGATTTTCTGGAAATTCCATATTGAAGTCCTCAAAGCTTATCTCAAAATGCCCTTTACCAGAGGAAACATCTTCGGCTATTCCCCAGTGACATAGGAAATTAAGTGCTGGCTCTATAATAGAAAAATCACCTTCGAATAAAAAGTAAAGTCCACCATTCCCAATAAATGTATCATCTGTTGTATAGAGCAAACCTTTATCGTTTTCGCCATAAGCTGTTACACACGTTAGCCTATCAATCGAGGTATGTGTATTTGTAATTGTTTTAATCTCAAAAATTTCTCGTTCATTGCTGTCCTTTATTTCAACGAATTTTATTAATAAATCAATCTCTGTTTTGCGTCCGTTTATTATATCTTGAAAATCATTCAAACTAATATATTTTTCCTTTTTAAATTTCTTAATTGTATTATAAATTAGATCATTATTCATAGCATTTTGTGCTTGCGATTTCAAAATAACTTTTGGGAAAAGCAATTCTCTTTTGCCATTCTTTTCAATATATGGGAAACAGTCCGATAGCAAAAAAGGTGGCTTGCCCTGGCTGCACTGTTCAACTATTTCATCCGTTTTGCTTCTGCCATATAACAGATTAAGAGCTGTCAGTATTATGCCCCAAAGCATATCGGAATCTATCACGTTATTAAACGCTGAACGTGGCTTTAAATATATGATTTTCATATTTTATACCGAGAATTTTTTAATAATATTCTCTTTCACATAGTTTTCATCAAAATCTGAAAGTCGTTTATTAAAATCGATCTCTATTCGTGCATCATCGTGCGGCTTTAATGAATCTTTGAACTTTTCGCTACCAGTTCTATAATCATCCACTTTAAGCACTATTGGTTCCGCGAATTTAAATGCTACCTGTCCATAGCCACGAGAGCCACTACCACCCAAAGTAGAATGTTCAAGCAGTTTAAGCGATTCCAAGAAATTGATTATAAATTCCTCGTCCTGTTTTGTGATACCTCCAATTCTATAGATACCGAAAATAAACTCGACATTAAAGATAGAACCTTTCACAACGCGTTCCAAAAATCTCGGATTTGCCGCAGATGTTATGCGATCGATTGTATTTTCTGGTTTATATTCTGTGAACAAAAGCTCTGAGTCGAGATTCTTCCACATTGTAATTGTTGCTTCATCTGGATAAGCATCTCGAACAATCAGTCTCGATGGACCAATTCCTTCGATATCTTTCCTATTTGTATTTATTTCGGCTGGAACGCCAAAAATTCTTTGTAATGGGCAATCTGGATCAAATTTCCCTTTCGAGGGTGGATCCTGATCGGCTTTACCCAGCGCAAATGCAAGCAATGAACGCAGCTTCCCCTTCAACGACGAACCTGGTATGTATGGGTATTGCGTGTTCGGGTCGCGAATTACAGGTGAGTCGACACCTCCAATCTCAAATTTTTCTTTCGATCCGCCAATATGCAAACCTGTTAAACATTCAAGTTTGCCTTTAAAAATTACATTACCTAAGAATTCTGCTGACATAATTTTATCTCCTTTATTGATTATTTATCTTTACCACCATGAAATTTATGGTATGCCACAACCGACTCTACCATAATAAAAAAGTTTTCTAATGCAAGTTCTATTTTTTTTGAATTGACTGTTTTATTAATCAACTCAAAAAGAAATTCTTGAAAAGATTTAACAACATTTTGACGTCCAGCTGCATATGCTAACTTTGGTTTTAATAAGACTAAATCACGTTTAATTTTGTTGATTTTTTCATTTTGATCTTGTGCATCTTTTGTTGTAATAGCAATTTTAAAATCTGTTCTTATGGCATTGATATTCGCAAAAACGTTCCTAATTTGGTTCGTTTTAATTTTTGTAAAATTTTTGCCTTTTTCATCGGCAATTGCATTTAAATCCTCAGGTTTTAATTCTGCTAAATCATTTGGTAATTGAGACATATTTTCACCTCTGAATTAATTTATGATTTTATTTTACGTTTTTTCAAAATCACGTAACTTGCTGGCAAAATAAATGTTTCAAACCAGCGTCGGCGTTCTTGCTCGGAACTTTTCAAGAAATAATGTGCAAGCTTCTTTTTAATTTCGTCTGTTTCCTTTTGGATTTGCTCTTCTGTCAATTTTCGTCTTGCAAAAAGATAATGTAAGTTTGCAGTTAGCCTATGCATTTGAGCAATCCTAAAGCGTCCGCGTCTATCGAAACATTCTCGTGTCAGTGCAAGCAATCTATACAAAAACGATGGCGAAATATCGTCCGATTTACCTTCACCTTGAGTTACAGCTTTGTATAGTTTTCTTGCAAATTCAATTTTTTCTTTAAATTCGTTCCAATATACAACCGTATTGAAAACATCGATTTTATCCTTTCCGAATTTCTCAATATCGCTTAGTTTATTATATTCCGATTTGCTGTATTTAAATCCGTCTTTTGCACGTTTTTCGCTTTGTTCTGCTATAAGAGCCAGTTTTGCAAGTGGAAAGTCGCTTTTGCTAATTGATGTCCCCCCACTGATTGTGATATTTGGATTGAAATTGCACAGCTTTTCGAATTGCTTTCTTACCTCCAAAGCAAAATCTACTATATTTATCCACGAACCAACTGCGAATAAATCATCACCACCTGAATACGTTATATAAATGTCAAATCGTTTCGCAATAACATTAATCGTTTTCGTAAAAAACATATCAAGTTCTCTCGAAAGCGTCCCTAATCGTGAAATGCTATATAATGTTTCAAGATCATCGTCGTTCTTTTCATCTTTCTTATTATTTACCTGTTCCTTTTCTATTTTCAATCCATCTCTAAAAATTCGCCCAAGGTTATCAACATCCATCCTTAATACTGCCAGTAGGGGATTATCCGGGGTGCCTTTTGCAGCCAGCTTACTAAATTCAAGCACACCATAACCATCCTCATCCGATGGGGCATAAGTTGCTATAAATTTAAACGAAAAAGCTATCGGAAATTCATATTTTTTAGTTAAATCTACATTCTTCAATATGTTTGTATGTCGAATACTGTATATTATGCATCTTTCTGGCTCTGTTTCTTTTATCTCAGATAATGCAATTTCAAGATATTTACCACTATTTACAATTTTCCAATAAGATTTAAATCTTGGGAAACTAATGCAATCATCATATTTTGCGTCCGGCATTTTCTCGCTAAATACCTCTATTAAGTATCTTGCGTGCGGGATTTGTGTCCCAATACTTTCAAAATCAACTTCTACTTGCTCATTATTTTTCTTGTAATTAAGTACCTCTTTGAGTATCGAAAATGATTTGCGCTTCTTGACGTTTCGCAATTTTATATTAAGTTCGTCCGAGACTTTATCGAATTTTTTGACTACATTTTCGGCTTTTTCCTCAAGGTAAACAAGTGCTATCTGCAATGACGGTCCAAACATATTGAGCAGTGTCAAATTAATTTCTTTCTCTAATTCAGCTATTCTTTCTCGATTTTTCTTGTTATTCGGAGCTATTATAACAAAGTGCCCGCCTCCGTTGAAAAATATCGACGCTTCATACAAGTTGAGCTCCCTTGAAATATATGAAGCGGTTGCATCCGCCAAAAGCTTTATGTAGAAAGACCGCCCGCGTAATTTTTTTGCTGCACCTGATGTTTCTTTTATCTCTTCGTAAATGAATTTTTGTATTCCGGAGATGTCGCCTTTTATTAGCAGACATTCTTTATCGCTATCGGACTCCTCAAAACACAACGCAATCGCCGCTACATTTCGCGAATGGTCGAAAAGCGATATATCTGGATAGCTCTTGTATCCAGCCGAGCATACATTCGACGTATATTTCCAAAGCAGCGAATAAATCGTCGTCAGTGCTGCTCTTGCATCCTGGAAACTGCCTTTTTGAACTTTGCTAAATTCTTTTTTAAAAGATTCATAGTATTGCTTATGGAGTTCTATCATTTCATCATCGTTAATTTTCCAATCGGCAACACTTGTATTTTCAACTTTTTTCAGATTTAGCTCTTCCTCGATTGCTTTTTCGTATTCTTGATTATTATATAACTCCAACGGTTTCGGTTCGTGATAATATATGTCGTTTGGCGGCTTGCCCATACCAATATCAACTCTACTGAAAACCGACACCAGAGGTCTCCGTGTCTGACGGCTTTTCTGATCTTCGCGTTCTGCTGCAGCAATATGATCTGCAAGCAAAACCTTACTCGAGCTGCGATTTAACGCTTGCTGAATTTTTTCGCTATCCTTTTGGAAAGCCGCAATCTTTGTCGTTATATACTCACGCGAAAATTCATCGCCGAGCTTCTCGTGGTTGTCCCCTTCCTTTGTTGGCTGAGCTCGGTATGTGAATTTCCCTATATCGTGTAGTAATGCACCAAGGTAAATTATCTCTCGTTGTTCCATACGCTATTCCATATTACTTTAATATTCTTATTTTGCTTTTAGGTAATCGAATGCCGTATTTTTTATCGGCATAAGTGCCTTCCTGTGATATTGTGTAGAACTCCGCTATGTTTTGCCCTTCGAGTAATTCCGATATCTTATTGCGTATTATTGAAATTGCTTTCTGCACAACCTCAAAGTCTATCTTCCCCTCCTCCAATCCAGCTTTTGCAACTCTATCGCGATGCCCGTAGCTCGGCGATATCTTCTGATACAGTTTCCAAAGTGCCTCTGAATGCGTCTTAGAGAAGTTCTTACCACCTCGCACAAACTTTTCTTGCTTGGCAAAGAATAAATATACTGCAAATACAAGCGGCTGAAAATAACAATCCACTTCGCCAATCCTTATTAATCGTTCGCTTATTCGTATTGTCAGATCTGGCAAGGAAACCGAAGAATCTATTCGCTCCTGTACCTTCTCAACTAACTTGCTTATTTCTCTTTGCTGGGTGTCCGCTGCGTCCTTATATTTTAGCTTTACAAATGGTTTCTCTACAAGATACAGCATCTTTGCTTCTTCTTCGGTTTCTGGGTAAAATTTCTTAGTCTCTGCAAATTCAGGTGATGCAATTACGTGATACATCCTGTCGTTATCATCACCAAATATGCTTAGTGCAATTGCCAGATCTACGCTCATAGTCTTGCGTCCGCCACTTATAAAACAGTGCAGAGCGTTACCTTCTTGCTTCAAATTCTTTATGGTTTCAAATATTGTTTCTGTCATCGAACTAATTTTCGTTTGCTCAACAATTTCTTCTTGTGCTTTTATTATGTTCCCACGTTCAAATTGCAAATTCTTTATGCGAAATCTTCGGCAAAAATTACTTATTTCTCTATTTAAACTTGTAAAAACTTCTTCGGCGCAATCCTCTGTTGTTATAACAACAATTTCATCAATATGTATTTTCTTCTTAATTAGTAGGCAATAAAGTGCTTCGGTTACTACTTGTGGTGATTTGCCCACTAAGGATAATAAAATTTCTTTATTTTGGAACATATTATATTTCCAATGGCATTATAAAAAAATTTTCTTAAATTTTCAAAACTATTTTTTGTGAATTTTTAAAAATTTATAAAAAACTTTACCAACTATAACTTAAATTCAATCCAGCAGTTCGCCCATCATAGTATGGCTGAATTTCGATGTTATCCAACAGACTTGTGCTTTCGCCTCTTAGCAAGCGATCCCGTATTGCTCGTTTTATTCGCACCTCTCGGTTTATTTTCTCCGAAGTAAACGGAGCAACCATTGCAGAAATTAACCAAACTACTGGTGCTAAATATACTATTTCTTTTTTATTGTTTTTCTCTGCAACTCTTAGCGAAATTCCAAACAATATCCCAGTACCAGTAAAAATCCAAATGCCTGATTTAACTCTTTCATTATATATTTGCCCCAGTCCAGGTGCAATTAATCCATAAAGAAACGCTAACGCTGGGTCTTTCTCGCTTGGTATTATATCATTTTTTGTTATTCCTAACGAATGTGCCTGTGCTTCTAAACTTAACCCAATCCCTGCTGTTCGCTCTTGCATTATCTGCTCATTCTGTTCTGTTTGAGATTTCTTCGTTGTTATCCTGCTATTTGTTTGCCCAAACAAATTTGTTGAAAAAATCATAACTAAAACTAAAATTAGTAATGTTGTTCTCATAGATTCCTCCTTTATTGTGATAAATAATTAAAAATCAAAGCTTCAAATGCTCCTGTTGAGTTGCAATCGATCCACTGCGAACCTGTGCGAACCCAATAGCCTTGTTGCCTTGTATATCTTACATATAATGTTTTGAAAAATGTTCTTACCTTTACTTTCGTTCTATTAGGCGATATACTTATCACTTGTACGTTAAATTTACCAAGTTGATTTTCGAATTTGTAAACATTCAAATCCGATGCTGGAGTGCCACAGTCCATAACAGTTGCAAATTCTTGTGCCCCAAGATTGCTTTCCGTTGCTATTAGTCCAGATGCTTTGTCGAGCGTTTTTATCGGTATCCCAGCATCTGCAAATAAACTTATTACTCGTGTCCAGACTTCGTCGTACGTCTTGTCGAACTCCATCTCCGTCGGAAAATTGTAAGTCTTTGGCGGCTGATATGCACTGCACGATACTAATATAATTAAACTGAACAAAAATAAAAAATGTTTCATTGCATTTCTCCTAAAGATGTGAAAAAAAACTTTTTGTAAAAGTAAAAATCTTTTTCTGCCATAGAAAGAACAAGAATATTCTGATAACCTTTAGAAAACATTCTATCACAGAGAACTTTTCTAATTTATTCGGAAATTTGCAATGTAAATTTCTTCAAAGGTGCCTTATGAAACGAAATTACTATTTTTCTAAAAAAGGCTCGCTGACATTGGAAGACAAAATTCTCAAATTCGTCCCCGCTATCGAAAAAGATTCGCCTGCTGACGTTATTTGCGATGACTTCGTCGAAATATCGGCTCAAAAACGCGATATCCCTATTGAAGATATCGCCTCCATTTCTCTTTTTGCTGATATTAATATTAGCTCTAATGTTTTTAAACTGCTTGCCGAAAAAAATATCCCGGTTTTCTTCTACGACAAACATTTCTCTCCAATTGGTGCTTTCCACCCATACTCTAAGTCCGACGACGGTAAGTCAATTATTCTTCAAGCTGGTTTCTTTATCTCAAAAAGCCGTCGCCTGTCGCTTGCTTGCTCTTTTGTCGATGCTGCTGTGCACAACATCACCAAAAACTTAGAATATTATAATAATCGTGGTAAAAAGCTTGATAAGCAAATAGAATATCTTAAAAAAATCAACTCCAATGTCTTCGCTTCAAAAGACATCAACAGTTTAATGCTTCTGGAAGCCTTAGCCAGAAAAGTTTACTACTCTGCCTTTAACTCTATTTTGAATGATAATTTTAAATTCACTAAACGAGATTTCTATCCTCCGAGCGATCCTATTAATTCTTTGCTCTCTTTTTTCAATGCTATGCTTTACTCTGCTATCGAATCCGAAATGTTTTCGACTAAGCTCAATAAAAATATCTCTTTTCTGCACGAGCCAGGCGCTTCTCGTAATTCTCTTGTTTGGGATCTCTCCGAAATTTTTAAGCCTATTCTCGTCGAAAGGCTTATCTTTAGCATTGTTAACCATAAAATTGTATCTACTGATGATTTTGAAACTTTCGGTCCTGCTTGCTATATTAAAAAAGACGCTAAGAAAAAGCTTATCCGACATTTTGATGATAAAATTAATAAAACTATCCTAAATCGTGAAACTAAACGACATCAATCTTTCAGAAGCATCATCAAATACGAATGTTACAAGCTTATTGATCATTTTAATGGTGTTGATACTTATTCTCCATTTAAAGTTTGGTGGTAATATGTATTGCATTATGGTTTACGATATTAACGTCAAAAGACTTGGCAAGGTTTTCAAAGTTGCCAAAAGATATTTACATTGGGTCCAAAATTCCGTCTTCGAGGGCGAACTCACTTTCTCCCAGTTACGCGAGCTGAAAGAATGCATTAACAACATTATCGATACAAATGAAGATTCTGTTGTCTTTTATGTTTTGCAAAATAATTATTATTTGAACAAAGAATTTTTGGGAATCGACAAAAGTTGGCTAACTTCTAATATTATAGATTAATTAGCTAATACACTTAACAAAATTTGTCATCGCGGACATCAAAAACATCAATTTCGAGACACAAAAATATCGTGATAATTTTACCGACATTAGCTAAGTGATAGTATTATAATGAACTTACAAATGTCATCGTGGATTTTTTTGCTAAATTTTTCTAAGTATTATTATTATAAGCTTCTTATAAGAAAATTTCGAGCATAAAAATTTTAAAAAAAATTCACGATGACAATTTTTTTGTTTTTTTATTAAAAAAATAGTTTTTATATTTGCATTAGTTATTGGTAAATCTTGCATTTAAGCTTTCGCTCTTTGAAAATCAGCTACTCTTTCAATTGCACTATATTAGTATTACAACTACTAGCTGGGCATGTAT